>Ga0123355_10000361_pt1 | contig 58895 bp, 60 predicted proteins | sample TergutEmb28metaG_3_FD_89872 | JGI IMG/M metagenome (GOLD analysis project Ga0123355, IMG submission 89872) | Embiratermes neotenicus P1 segment gut microbial communities from Petit-Saut dam, French Guiana - Emb289 P1 | ecosystem: Host-associated > Arthropoda: Insects > Digestive system > Gut ... | reverse complement strand
CATTGGGTGTTTTCGCAAGACACAGTGTTTGGATTCCCTCTCCCACAAAGATTCGGTATGAGCTGGATGAGAGAGAAAATTTTCAGAAAACTCTATTTTCTCACTTGACAACGTTGCTCATCCTTTACGAAAGAAGGCTTTTTCACTCCACGATTTCCCCACTCCGCTCAACTTGCCGCACATTCTTCTCCGCCTTCTTCCGAGGCGTCATGATCTCATGCTCGCACTCGAGGCAACGGAGCTTAAAGTCCATGCCGATCCGGAGGACTTGCCATTGGTGGGAGCCGCAGGGGTGTTTTTTCTTTAGGGTCAAAATATCGCCTACTTGGATGTTCAACGCCTATTCCTCCTTCGCCTTGCCGCCTTTAATCAAATCCCAGTATTTTTTCGCCGCCTGTTCCGTCTTGTTGTCGCTGTAGCGGTAGTAGACGGCGTCTTTGATGGCGTCCGGCAGATACTGTTGGGGGGTGTAGTGGTTGGGATAGGAGTGGGAATATTTATAGGTCAGACCCCGGCCCATTTTGGCGGCCCCGGCGTAGTGGCTGTCTTTTAGATGATCCGGCACATCTCCCGTGTTGCCCTGGCGGACGTCGGACAGGGCGGCGTCGATGCCGGAGATGGCGGAGTTGCTCTTGGGAGAGGTCGCCAGGAGGATCGTCGCATTTGCCAGGGGGATCCGGGCCTCCGGCAGGCCCAGTTGATGGGCCGTATCCACACAGGCTTTGACGATGCTGAGGGCTTGGGGGTGGGCCAGGCCGATGTCCTCTGCCGCAATGACGAGAAGACGCCGGCTGGGGGAGATCATATCTCCGGCCTCCAACAACCGGGCCAAATAGTGGAGGGATGCGTCGGGATCAGAGCCCCGGATGGATTTTTGGAATGCGGAGAGGATGTCGTAGTGGGCGTCCCCGTCCCGGTCATAGCGCATGGCGCTCCGCTGGCTGACGGCTTGGGCGTCCGCCAGGGTGATGGCGGAGGTTCCGTCCCCTATGGCGGCAGCGGAGAACAGGAGCTCCACGGCGTTTAACGCCTTGCGTAGATCGCCTCCACAGGCGGATATAATGTGATCCAGCACCCCGTCCTCCAGCTCCACAGGGGTCTCCCGGCGAGCCTGGATAAAGTCGATGGCCCGCAGGACAGCGGGGCGGAGATCATCTCTGGTGAGGGGTTTGAATTCAAAGACCGTAGACCGGCTCAACACGGCGTTGAAGACGTAGAAATAGGGGTTTTCCGTGGTGGAGGCGATGAGGGTGATCTTCCCGTTTTCCATGAACTCCAGCAGGCTCTGCTGCTGCTTTTTGTTGAAATATTGGATCTCGTCCAGGTAGAGCAATACGCCGTTGGGGGTGAGGAGCGTGTCCAAATCGCCGATGATCTGCTTGATATCGGCAATCCCAGACGTGGTGGCGTTGAGCTTATGCAGAGTGCGGTTCGTCCGCTGGGCGATAATTCCGGCGACGGTGCTTTTCCCCACGCCGGAGGGGCCGTAGAAGATCATATTGGGGATCTGCCCGCTTTCAATAATCCGGCGCAAAATCCCGTCCGGCCCCAGGATGTGCTCCTGTCCCACCACATGGGCCAGGTCATCGGGCCGGATTTCATCGGCGAGGGGGCGGTAGGGGCTATTCATCGCCATAAATCGGATAGCGGGCGCAGAGGGCGTCCGCCTCTTTACGGATTGCGTCCGCCTCTTGGTCAAAGCGGGTGGCGGTGCGATGGATGAGATTGGCCACGGTGACCATATCCGCCTCTGTGAAGCCACGGGAGGTGACGGCGGGGCTGCCCAGGCGAATGCCGCTTGTGACAAAGGGACTCTGGGGGTCACCGGGGATCATGTTCTTGTTGGCGGTGATCTGTACGGCGTCGAGACGTTTTTCCATCTCTTTGCCTGTGAGATCAAAATTGCGCAGATCCACCAGCATCAGATGGTTGTCCGTGCCGCCGGAGACCAGAGTGAACCCCCGGTCTATGAGGGCATCCGCCAGTGCGGCGGCGTTTTTGACGATTTGCTCTTGATAAGATTTGAACGCCGGTCGGAGGGCCTCGCCAAAGGCCACGGCTTTGGCGGCGATAACGTGCATCAGGGGGCCGCCCTGGCTGCCGGGGAAGATGGCGCTGTTGATCTTCTTGGCCAGGGCCTCGTCATTGGTGAGGATCATGCCGCCCCGGGGGCCCCGGAGAGTCTTGTGGGTGGTGCTGGTGGTCACGTCCGCATAGGGGACGGGACTGGGGTGGACAGCGGCGGCCACGAGACCTGCGATATGGGCCATGTCCACCATGAGATAAGCGCCCACTTCTTTTGCGATTTCCGAGAAGGCCTTGAAGTCGATAATCCGGGGATAGGCGGAGGCCCCGGCGATGATCATCTTGGGCTTATGGGCTTTTGCCTGGGCCCGGAGGGCGTCATAGTCAATGCGATGGGAATCCTCTGTGACACCGTAGGGGATAATCGTATAAAATTTGCCGCTAAAGTTGACGGGGCTGCCGTGGGTCAGGTGTCCGCCGTGATCCAAGTTCATACCCAGAATCGTATCGCCGGGGTCGCACAGGGCGATATAGGCGGCGTAGTTGGCCTGAGCACCGGAATGGGGTTGGACGTTGGCGAAGCCCGCCCCAAAGAGCTCTTTTGCCCGCCGGATGGCGATGGTCTCGGCAATATCCACGTACTCACAGCCACCGTAGTAGCGCTTGCCCGCATAGCCCTCGGCGTATTTGTTGGTCAGAACCGTACCAACCGCCGCCAAGACAGCGGGGGAGACCAAGTTCTCCGAGGCGATCAGTTCAATATTGCGCCGCTGGCGGTCAAACTCCTGCCGGACGGCACTGCCGACCTCCGGATCGTACTCTGCGAGAAACTGCATGGTATCGTGGATCATAGGGACACCCTCCGTGTTATCAATGTAATGTGATAAAGATATTATACAGAATCTCGCCAGAAATTACAACGGATCACTCGCCATATTTCAAAGATTATGGTACAATTGGCAAAATGGAGGGATTTTATGAGAAAGAAAGAGCGGGCGCTGGCCATTATTGCCTGTCTGGAACAGGATTATCCGGATGATCTCTGTAGTTTGAACTATAAAAAGGATTACGAACTGCTCTTTACTGTGCGTCTGGCGGCCCAGTGCACCGATGAGCGGGTGAATCAAATCGCCCCCGCCCTGTTTGCACGATTCCCCAGCCTGGAGGCCTTTGCCGCCGGACCCGTGGAGGATGTGGAACGGCTGGTACACTCCACGGGGTTCTACCGGGCGAAAGCACGGGACATTGTGGCGGCCTCTCAAATGTTGCTACGCGACTTCGGCGGAAAAGTGCCGGATAATATGGATGATCTCTTGAAACTCCCCGGCGTGGGCCGCAAGACGGCGAATCTCATCCTGGGGGATGTCTACAACGTCCCCGGGGCCATCGTGGTGGACACCCACTGTATCCGGATTACCAACCGAATGGGGCTTGTGGACACGAAAGATCCCCCGAAGATCGAGACAGAACTGCGGAAGATTCTCCCGCCGGAGAAGTCCAACGACTTCTGCCATCGGCTGGTACTCCACGGGCGGGCCGTGTGTACGGCCCGGAAGGCCAAGTGTGAGATATGCTCCGTTGCGCCGTATTGTAAGCAGTTTATTGGGAAGTAGGGCCTCCCTCCGTCCACCGCGAAGCGGTGGACACCTCCCTCAAATTGAGGGAGGCTTTCGGGCTCTGCCCTTTGGCCCCCTCGTTGTGAGGGGGCTGTCAGCGAAGCTGACTGGGGGAGCAATTGTGCGCTACGATATCAGCTTTTCTGGAAAGCATAAAAGAAAAAGAAGTAATGGCTAGATTTTTACTAGGAGGAACACACACCATGACCACCACACAACTCACACAACTAGAATCCCAAATCCCAACCGGTGAAATCCGCACCCGATTCGCACCCAGCCCTACGGGCTACATGCACGTCGGCAACCTCCGCACGGCCCTATACGCCTATCTCATCGCCAAGGGGCAAAACGGAAAATACCTCCTGCGGATTGAAGATACGGATCAAAACCGCCAAGTAGAGGGGGCCGAGGCGGCCATCTATAAGACGTTGGCGGACTGCGGCCTGATCCACGACGAGGGGCCGGACATTGGCGGGCCTGTGGGGCCGTATATCCAGAGCCAGCGGCGGGATATCTACGCCGAGTATGCCAATCTGCTCCTGGAGCGGGGCGGGGGATACCGCTGTTTCTGCGGCAAGCGGGACGAGGAAGAGAGCGACGAAAAAGCCGTTGCCAAGTACGATGGCCGCTGTGGGCGGCTCTCTCAAGAGGAAATCCAAGCGAAACTAGACGCCGGAGAACCCTACGTGGTGCGCCAGCGGATTCCGGCGGGGACCACCAGCTTTTCCGATGTGGTCTTCGGCGAGATCACTGTGGACAACGCCGATCTGGACGACGGGGTCTTGATGAAGACAGACGGACTGCCCACGTATAATTTCGCCAACGTCATTGACGACCACCTCATGGGGATCACCCACGTGGTGCGGGGATCCGAGTACCTCAGCAGTACGCCCAAGTACAATCTGCTCTATGGGGCCTTCGGCTGGGATGTGCCGATATACGTCCACTGCGCCCCCGTCATGCGGGATGCCACCCATAAGATGAGCAAGCGCCACGGGGATCCGTCCTATGAGGATTTGATTGCCATGGGCTATCTCACGGACGCCGTGCTCAACTACGTGGCCCTCCTGGGCTGGAGCCCCGGCGGGGAGGAGGAGATGTTCTCCCTGGGGTCATTGACCCGTGTCTTTGATATCAAGGGCATCTCCAAAAGTCCGGCGATTTTTGATATAGACAAGTTGAAGCACTTCAACAGCGCCTATATCCGGGCCATGGAACCGGCGGCGTTCCATGAACTGGCCCTGCCCTACATCCGGGAGACGGTGAAAAGCGAGGGCTATAATACGAGAGCAATCGCAGAAGTCCTGCAACAGCGGTGCGAGACTTTAGTAGACCTCCCGGAGAAAGTAGACTTCCTAGACGTCCTGCCGGAATACGGCACGGAATTATATGTGAATAAAAAGAGTAAGACGGACGAGGCCGTTTCCAAGCAAATGCTGGACGCCGCCATCCCCGCATTGGAGGGCATGGCCCAGTGGAGCCGGGAGGCCATCCACGAGAGGTTGATCGCCCTGGCCCAATCGCTGGAGGTCAAAAATGCCACCCTCATGTGGCCTGTGCGGATCGCCGTGGCGGGCAAACTGGTGACCCCCGGCGGCGCCGTAGAACTCTGCGCTATCCTGGGCCGGGAGGAGACGCTCAAACGCCTCCGATTTGGCCGGGAAAAACTGGGGGCGTAGGGGCGAACGATGTTCGCCTATGTTGCACTCACATCGGTCCGTTGACAGCCGTACGGGCGGCAGTTGCCGCCCGTATCGGTTCGCTACTTCGCGACAAAAGTGCCGCAGAACGTATCGGTTTCAAACACGCTCTCGCGGGCTTGATTCTCCACCGTGATATGGTCGGCATGGCAGGTGTGGTCTGTGTTGTTGTAGACACAGGTGGTCACTTCACAGCTGATGCCGGGCAATTTTGGGGACTGGGTGTTCATGATTCGCGCTCCTTTTCTATCATCTGCGGGATGCGTATTCCCGTGCCTATTTTGTCTCGGAACAAATCCGAATATACCGGAGGATATCATGTCTCTTTATGCCATCGGCGATCTCCATCTCTCACTCTCGGCGGACAAACCCATGGACGTGTTCGGCGGGCGGTGGGAACAATATATGGAAAAAATAAAAATCGGATTTTCTCATCTGACAGAGGACGACGTGACAGTCCTCTGCGGAGATATTACTTGGGGGATGCAATTGGAGGACTGCCTAGCGGATTTTCAGTATATTGAACAGCTGCCGGGGAAAAAGATCATCCTAAAGGGCAACCACGACTACTGGTGGACGACGATTACGAAAGCGGTCCGATTTTTCGATGCCCACGGCCTGACCAGTATTGGGCTCCTCCACAACAATTGCCATTTCTATGAAGACGTGGCCATCTGCGGCACCCGAGGATGGTTCTATGAAGAGGAGACCCACGGGGAACATGACAAAAAGATTATGAATCGGGAAATCATGCGCTTGGAGGCATCTCTCAAGGCGGCGGGGGAGCGGGAGAAGCTCTGTTTCCTCCACTATCCGCCCCGGTACAGAGACTACATCTGCCGGGAGATCGTAGACATCATGACGGCCTACGGGGTAAAGCAGTGCTTTTACGGCCACATCCACGGCCCCGGATTCAAACACGCCATCGAGGGCCAGGTGGAAGGGATCATCTACAAGATGGTCTCCGCTGACGCCATCCAATTTTCCCCGTATAAAATCTTGTGAGAAAACTATGTTTCCCGAAACCTGGACAGAGGAAACAGGAAAAAACATTTTTCTAATTTTTAGTGCAATAATATTTGCAATTCTCAATGTGATCTGATACAATATAATACGTGTGTAATGATCGGAGGACGAGGAGCTCCGCCGAGATAACAAATGCAAACGGCCCCTTACGGGGCTCATTTTTAGGAGGCAGGCGTACATGAAGGTAAACGGCGTGAACGAGAAAGAGAAAAATACCGTCGAGGTAATTGTCGAGGTGGATGCAGGCACCTTCGATCAGGCCTTGGAGAAGGTCTATCGGAAGAACAGGGGCAGTATCATGCTCCCCGGCTTTCGCCCGGGCAAGGCGCCCCGGAAGATGGTGGAGCGCATGTACGGCGCCTCGGTTTTTTACGAGGATGCCATCAATGAGCTGGCGCCGGACGTCTTCGCCGATGCGGTGAAGGATCAGAACCTCAAGACGGTGGGTCAGCCCAGCGTTGACAATGTGGACGTCTCCGACGAGAAAGTCCTCACGCTGACCTTTATCACGGCGGTCTATCCCCAGGTGATTTTAGGCGAGTACAAGGGCCTCTCCGCAGAAAAATCCGTGGAGACGGTGAAAAAGAAAGACATTGATCAAGAGCTGGAAATGCTCCAAAAGCGCAACGCCCGGATCGCATCCGTGGAGCGGGCCGCAAAAGACGGCGACACGGCAGTCATCGACTTTGAAGGCTTCTTAGAGGGCGTACCTTTTGAGGGCGGCAAAGGCGAGGGCCACGAGTTGATCTTGGGCTCCAACTCTTTTGTACCCGGTTTTGAAGAGCAGGTCGTGGGCATGAAAGCCGGCGGCGAGAAAGAGATCGCCGTTACGTTCCCTGAGGACTACGCAGCGGATCTGGCGGGCAAAGACGTGGTGTTCAAAGTTAAGTGCCAAGAGGTTAAAGAGCAGATTTTACCGGAGTTAGACGATGAGTTCGCCAAAGATGTGTCCGAGTTTGACACGTTGGAAGAATACAAAAAGAGCATCAAAGACCGCCTGACGAAAGAGCGGACAGACCGTGCCGCCGCCCAGTTCAAAGACGATATCATGAAACAGGCCGTAGAGAACATGTCCGTAGAAGTCCCCGACGCCATGGTAGACCAGACCCTGGACAACATGATGCAGGAATTCTACTACAACATCAGCTCCCAGGGCATGGATCCGGAGCAATATCTGGGTATGATGGGCATGGACGTAGAGGGCTTCCGGGAGAGCAGCAGAGCCACGGCCGAGGCCCGGGTTCTGACAAGGCTCCTCTTAGACGCCGTCATCGACGCCGAGGCGATTATCGTAGCGGATGAGGAACTGGAAGCGGAGTACGCCAGACTGGCGGAACAGTACGGTGTAGAGATCGATATCGTCAAAAAACGCGCCGATGCGGACCTGCTCACAGAAGACCTGAAACGCCAAAAAGCCGCCGACCTAATCTGCGACAGCGCCGCCGGGGAGAAGAAAGCAGCCGCCAAGAAAACCACCGAGAAAGAAGAACCCGCAGAAAAGAAAGCGCCCGCCAAAAAGGCGGCGGCAAAGAAAGAACCGGCTAAAAAGGTTGCGGAGAAGAAAGAGCCGGCGAAAAAGACCACGAAAGCAAAGAAAACAGAGGCGGCAGAATAATATTTTGTGCCCCTGGCTACGATTTAGTATCTCTAGGCGAGTGGGGACACTCGCCTAGAGTTTCAAATTGAGAAAACTCGATTTTTGTCGTTTTTGCGTAGAAGAGGAGGAAACTATGCATATGAGTTTAGTACCATACGTCGTGGAGCAGACCAGCAGAGGCGAGCGCTCCTATGACATTTATTCCAGACTGTTAAATGACCGGATTGTATTCCTGTCCGAAGAAGTCAACGATGTGACCGCCAGTTTAGTAGTGGCCCAGCTCCTCTATCTGGAGGCCCAGGATCCGGATAAAGATATTCAATTCTATCTCAACAGCCCCGGTGGCTCCATTACCTCCGGGATGGCCATCTATGACACCATGCAGTATATCAAGGCGGATGTGTCCACTATCTGTATCGGCATGGCGGCCAGCATGGGGGCGTTTTTACTCTCTGCGGGGACGAAAGGCAAGCGTCTGGCCCTCCCCAACGCCGAGATTATGATCCACCAGCCCTCCGGCGGGAGCCGGGGCCAAGCCACAGACATCCAGATCCAGGCCGAGCGGATTCTTAAGATGAAAAAGAACTTAAACCAGATTTTGGCCGAGAATACCGGGAAGCCCCTGGAAGTCATTGAGCGGGACTGTGAGCGGGACTTCTTCATGAGCGCCCAAGAGGCCGTGGACTACGGGATCATTGACAAAGTAATCCATCAGCGGTAGTTCTCAAAGAAAGGAATCAATCAATTCTATGCCTAGAAATGACGATACAAAGATGTTGCGGTGCTCCTTCTGTGGCAGACCGGAAAATCAAGTGGATCGCCTGATCTCCGGGGAACAGGGGGCATATATCTGCAACGAGTGCGTGGACCTCTGCCTAAATTTTCTGGAAGACGGCGTCCCCTACGCAGAGCGCCCCCTCTCTCGTGAGATGACAGAGGCGGTGTTCTCGGGAAAACTGCCAAAACCCAAGGAGATCCGCGCCGTCTTAGACGAGTATATTGTCGGGCAGGACAGAGCCAAAATCGCCCTGTCTGTGGCCGTCTACAACCACTATAAGCGGATTTTATTTGACGGCGGCGACGTGGAGTTACAAAAGAGCAATATCCTCCTCATCGGTCCCACGGGGAGCGGTAAGACCCTCTTTGCCCAGACCCTGGCTAAAGTGTTGGAAGTACCCTTCGCCATCGCCGATGCCACCACCTTGACCGAGGCGGGATATGTGGGCGACGACGTGGAGAATATCTTAGTCCGCCTCCTCCAAGCGGCTGACTTCGATGTGGAATTGGCCCAGCGGGGGATTATCTACATTGACGAGCTGGACAAGATCGCACGGCGGAGCGAAAATACTTCCATCACCCGGGACGTGTCCGGCGAGGGCGTCCAGCAGGCGCTCTTGAAAATCTTGGAGGGGACTGTGGCCAACGTGCCGCCCCAGGGTGGGCGTAAGCACCCCCACCAGGAGTTTATCCACATTGATACCTCCAATATTCTGTTCATCTGCGGTGGCGCATTCGATGGGCTGGAGAAGATCATTGAGAGCCGTATGAACAGGAAGAGCATGGGCTTCGGCGCAGAGATCCGGGGCAAAAAGGACACGGATGTAGGCGAGATCTTACAGCACGTCCAGTCCCACGACTTGCTCAAATTCGGCATCATCCCGGAACTCATCGGCCGGATGCCGGTGATTACGCCCCTCCAATCCCTGGGCAAGGCGGAATTGGTGCAGATTCTCACAGAGCCGAAAAACGCGCTCATCAAGCAGTATAAGGCTCTGCTCGGCTTTGACCGCGTAGCCCTCGACTTCGAGCAGGCGGCCATTGAGGCCGTGGCCGATCAGGCCATCGCCATGGAGATCGGCGCACGGGGCCTGCGCAGTGTCTTAGAGGGTGTCATGCTGGATGTCATGTACGCCGCTCCGTCGGAGCACAACATCGACACCATCACCATCACCGAGGCCTGTGTATCAGGTGAAAAACCGCCGGAGATCACCCGTAAAAAAGTGGAGATCAACGTCCCCGGCCCGGAAGAAAACGTATCCTAAAGCTATCTGGGCGGTAAAACCGCCCGTTTGCTCTATATCAGCGAGGTAAAAATTAGTATGAACCAGCCAATGTTTGAGGGAATCGCCATCCCAATGGTTGCCCTGCGGGGGATGACGGCCTTTCCCAAGATGTTACTCCATTTTGACGTGGAGCGAAGCATGTCTGTGGCGGCAATCAACGCCGCATTAAACGGCGACCAGAAGATATTCCTTTTGACCCAACGAGATATTTTTGACGAGGCCCCCACAGAAGAGGGCCTCTATACCGTGGGTACGATCTGTATAATCAAGCAGATTCTCCGGGTACCGGGCAACGGGATGCGGGTCATGGTAGAGGGGCTCTCCAGAGCAACCCTCTCCGGCGTGATATCTCAGAGTCCGTACTTTATGGCCCAGGTACACCCCGCGATTGATGCGCCCATGACACGCCCCACCAGCCGGACCGAGGCGCTACTCCGCCAGTGCCAGGAGCTATTTGATTTCTATACGGCCCTCATCGGCAACCAGAGTGAGACCATGCTCACCGCCATGGCCAGTGATGACCCGGGCTACGTGGCGGACTATATCGCCCAAAACATCTTCATCCGCCACGAGGAGAAGCAGGAGATTTTAGAAGAGCTCCGTCCCGTCGCCCGCCTCAAGCGGATGATCGGAATCCTCAGCCGCGAGGTGGAGATTTTAGAGATCAAAAACGATCTCCAGGAGAAGACCAGCCAGCAGATGAACCAGGGCCAGCGGGATTACTATCTCCGGGAACAGGCAAAAGTCATCCGGGCGGAGCTGGGCGAGAGCGATGACGGCGACGAGGAACTGGACGACTACAGAACCCGTATACTCCTTCTAGACCTCCCGGAAGAGCACGAGGAGAAACTGCTCAAAGAGGTCAACCGTCTGGCCAAACAGCCCTACAGCTCCTCTGAGGCATCTGTGATCCGCAACTATTTGGACGCGGTTTTAGACCTGCCCTGGAATACCCTCACCAAAGAGCGGACAGATATCGACACCGCCCGCCGGGTGCTGGAGGCAGATCACTACGGCATGGATAAGATCAAAGAGCGGATTATCGAATTTTTGGCTGTCCGAAAATTGGCGCCTGATGTAAAGGGCGGAATCCTCTGTTTTGTGGGCCCGCCGGGGGTGGGCAAGACCAGTATCGGCGAGAGCATCGCCCGCGCCTTGGGCCGCCGGTTTGCCCGGCTCTCCCTGGGCGGCGTCCACGACGAGGCGGAGATCCGGGGTCACAGGAAGACCTACGTGGGCTCCATGCCGGGGCGGATCATGGCCGCCGTACAAAAGGCCGGAAGCAGAAATCCCCTGCTTTTATTAGACGAGATCGACAAGTTGGGCCGTGACCACCGGGGGGATCCGGCGGCGGCCCTCTTAGAGGCATTGGACAGCGAACAGAACAGCGCCTTCCGAGATCACTATCTGGAACTGCCCTTCGATCTGTCAGAGGTGTTGTTTGTCACCACTGCCAACACCCGGGATACCATCCCTCGGCCCCTCTTGGACCGGATGGAGATCATGGACCTGGGCAGTTACACCGACGAGGAAAAATTGCAGATCGCCAAACGGCACCTGCTCCCGAAACAGCGGAAACGCCACGGCCTCACGGCACGGCAGCTCCGCCTGTCAGACGACGTCCTGCGGGATATGATCGCGGGCTATACCAAGGAATCCGGTGTGCGCCAGTTGGAGCGAGAGATTGCCACCATCTGCCGCCGTGCCGCCACTTTCATCGTGGACGGCAAAGGGAAGAGCGTCGGCGTCACCACGGAAACGCTCCACGACTTTCTGGGTGTCCGCAAGTATAAGATCGAAACTGTGAGCCCCGTAGACGAGGTGGGCCTGGCCAAAGGCCTGGCCTGGACACGGGTGGGCGGCGAGATTTTAGAGGTAGAAGTCAGCGTACTGGACGGGACGGGCAAACTGGAACTCACCGGCAACCTGGGGGATGTGATGAAAGAGTCCGCCAAGGCCGCTTTGAGCTACATCCGCTCCCGGACGGGAAAACTGGGGATTGACAAAGCGTTCTACAAGACCAAAGACATCCACCTCCACTTCCCGGAGGGGGCGATCCCAAAAGACGGCCCCTCCGCCGGGATCACAATCGCCATCGCCATGATCTCCGCCCTGACGGGCGCGCCCGTGCGGCGGGACTTGGCCATGACAGGGGAGATTACCCTCCGGGGCCGGGTCTTGGAGATCGGCGGCTTAAAAGAGAAGACCATGGCGGCCCTCCGGGGAGATATCCGCACCGTGGTCATCCCCAAGGAGAACGAGCGGGATCTGGAAGAGATCGATCCCACAGTCCGGGCCGCCCTCCAATTCCTCGTGGTGGATCACATAGACAGCGTAGTAGACGCGGCCCTGTGTCTGCCATCTCCCGGAGAGACCGGCGCTTATACCGTGTCCGGTAAAGTGCAGGATATGGGGGCGAGGCGCAAGGATAAAAGTATTGTGCCGCAATAGATTCATTAAGGGCCTTCGGATCCCGGAGGCCCTGTCTTGTGAAAGGAGAGGCCATGAACCTGCATAACGCCGAATTTATCAAGAGCGTGGCCGATCCGCGCCAATTTATCACAGATGAAATGCCCCAGATCGTCTTTTCCGGCAAGAGCAACGTGGGCAAATCCAGCGTGATCAACCGGGTATTAAACCGGAAGAATTTCGCCCGGGTGGCCCAATCTCCGGGAAAGACGATCCATATCAACTACTTTTGCATCGACAATACGGCCTATTTCGTAGATTTGCCCGGCTACGGCTACGCCAAGGTCTCCAAGACGGAGAAGGCCCGATGGGGGAAGCTCATGGAGCAATATTTCGCATCGGAACTCATCGACCTGGGGGTTTTAATCTTGGACTCCCGCCACAAGCCCACGGCGGACGACGAGGTCATGGCCCACTGGTTCAAGGCCACGGGACACCCCTTTGTCATCGTGGCCAACAAGGTGGACAAGCTGAAAAAGAGCCAGATCGAGGGCAATATCGCCCTGATTCGGGAGAGTCTGAATCTGCTGGATTCCGTGGAGATCATCCCATTTTCCGCAGAAAAAGGCACGGGCCGGGATCGGCTGGTAGAAGTGTTGCAGGAAGTGGCAAGTAAGTGATATAATGGGTGCGACAAACCAAAGAGGAGATCATAGAGCGTGGATTTTTTCGGAAACTTAAACGTCTTCAACTTAATAGATCAGTTTCTCGTACCCGCCATCGCTATCCTGGTCTGTCTCACGATCCATGAGCTGGCCCACGGGCTGTCGGCCTATGCCCTGGGGGACGATACGGCGAAGCGTATGGGGCGGCTTACATTAAATCCCATCAAGCACGTGGATCCTATCGGTTTTTTGGTGCTGATGGTTGTCGGGTTCGGCTGGGCCAAGCCCGTACCGGTGAATCCGAATAATTTTAGGCGGCCAAGATTCGGCATGGCGGTCACCGCCTTGGCGGGGCCCATGTCTAATTTTCTGTTGACGGCCTTGATTTTAATATTCCAGGTTCCTCTGGTGACCCTTTTGATCAGCGGCGGCGGGCTTGCGGCATATTATACAGCCAGGATCCTGCTCAGAATCGCTATGATTAGTACACTTTTGGGTGTGTTCAACCTATTGCCTATCCCGCCCTTGGACGGCTCTAAGATTGTCTTTTCCTTTTTGCCGGATCGCCAGTATAACTTCCTCATGCGATATGAGCGCTACGGCATAATCGCGCTCTTGGCCTTGCTCTGGTTTGGCGGGATGATGGATCATTTGATTGCGGCGCTACAGACAGTATACGGCTGGATTGCAGAGTGGACATTTCCGATTTCCAATTTCCTGTTCGGCTAAGAGGGAGGGGAGAACGCCATGCAAAACCCGACCTTCTTTGTGGAGGGCGTCATACAGGGCCGGGATACGTTGGAGGACTTTGAGGGCCCCCTGACTCTGCTCCTGCACCTGCTCTCCAAGAACAAGGTAGAGATCGCCGACATCCGGATCGGCGACATCTGTGACCAATACGTGGCCTATCTGGACCAGATGACAAAAATGGACCTGGAAGTGGCCAGCGAGTTTGTCCAGATGGCGTCTCACCTGGTCTATATCAAGGCCAGGACATTGCTCTACGAAGAGGCGGAGATTCCGGAGCTGGAGCAATTAATTAGCTCGATGGAATCCCTCCAGCGCAAGGCCCAGTACACCCAGGTCAAGGGCGTACTTGATGCCCTGGCGATTCAATACGCCGCCGGGTCCGGTTATACGGAGAAGCCGCCGGAGTACATATCCAACGAACACGCGTACAGATACCAGCACCACGTGGTGGATTTATTGGAGGCCCTGGGTCGTATCTTCGAACGGGGCTTTGAGCAGATTGAGCCGGACGGGACGCGTTTTCACATCCCCACCCCCATCACCTACTCCGTCACGGCCAAGGCCAAGGAGATTGTCATCCGCCTCAGGCGAGTGGGGGAGGTATCCATCCGCACCCTGTTCTTTGAGGCCAAGAGCCGCAGTGAGGTAGTGGCGACCTTCGTCGCTATGCTGGAGCTCTGTAAGCTGGGCAGTATCCGTTTCCACGGCGAGGGAGCCGATATGACCATAGAATTTACAGGCATTGAGCTGGATGAAACGGACATGGAGAAACAGTTGGAGGTTGACGGACTTGGAGATTCATGACATCGTATCGGCTATTGAGGGGATCCTGTTCGCATCGGGCGAACCGGTGCCCGTCAGCCGGTTGACCGGTATTTTAGAATTGGACGACGGGGCGGTGGAATACGCCCTGCGGAAATTGGAGAACCACTATAACGAGGGCAACCGGGGGGTTCGATTATTGCGCATAGAGGACAGTGTCCAACTCTGTTCCGCCCCGGAATACGCCGAGGTGATCCGCCAGATTTTAGAGAAGCGGCGTACCCCGCAGCTGAGCCCTACAGCGTTGGAGGTCTTGGCCATCGTGGCCTACTTCCAGCCCGTGACCCGGGCCTATGTGGAGAGCGTTCGGGGGGTGGATTCCAGCTATACGGTAGCGACCCTCCAGAGCAGGGGCTTAATTGAGCCCTGCGGACAGCTTCAAGTACCGGGGAGGCCTACGTTGTTTCAGACCACAAAAGCATTCCTCCGGGCCTTCGGCGTGACTCATTTGAGCGAGCTGCCCATCCTACCGGAAGTAGAAGACGACAACGAGGCCCACGCGCAATTGAAATCCGCCATCGCCGCTCTGCAAGAAGAGCAGGAAGCGGCGGAGGCGCAAGAGGAATTGGAAACCGGTGCGGAGAACGGTGATCTGGATGTGCTGGGTGATCTTGGCGCTCCTGATGTGCCGGGCGTACCCGACACGCCGGAACCCATACAAGGCGAATAACAGTTTATAAGTTGACGAACAAAGGAGGGAGAGCGCATGATAACCTTCGCAATCATTCTCGGGATACTGTTCCTAATACTGTGTCTTCGCCTCTCCCTCGTAGTGCGGTACGATGCGGCGGGATTTCTGGTCCAGGCCCGGATCGGTCCGGTACGGGCAATCGTATATCCGCTAAAAGAGCGGAGCGAGGCCCAAAAAGAGAAAGATAAGGCCAAAAAAGCGGAGAAAAAGCGGAAAAAGCAGGAGAGGTTAGAGAGAGAAAAAGACGAACCGAGAGAAACAGGCGGCTCCGTAGAGAAGTTGAAAGCGGGCCTCTCCATTGTGGGGCCGATCTTGCGGCAAGTCCGCAGACGGCTGATTATCCGGGAACTCTGCCTCCACTACACGGCGGCCATGCCGGACGCGGCCATGACAGCCCTGGCCTACGGCGGCGCACACGCCGCTGTGAGCGCGCTTCTGCCCATGATCCGGCATAATTTCACCGTGAAGAAGCAAGATATCCAAATCCACGCCGATTTTGAGCGTACAGAGAATTTGGTCGTTCTCCGGGTACAGGTGTCCATCTCCGTTTGGGGCGCCCTGTGTCTCGGATTATTCGCCCTTTGGAAAGTAATCCAGAGCGGTTTATTGACAAAATCAAAAGTAAAGGTCTCGTGAGATTTGAAAGGAGAAATAGTATGGACAAGCATCCCATTGGCAATTTCGCCGACAGCATCGTAGCGAAAATTCGTGAAATGATCGACGTCAACACCATTATCGGAGAGCCCATCTCCACCCCGGACGGGATCACGGTGATCCCGGTGAGCAAAGTCAGCTTCGGCGTGGTCTCCGGCGGCGCGGACTTTACCAAGTCCGAGGCCAAGAACCAAAACTTCGGCTGTGGGGTCGGCAGCGGTGTGACCATTAATCCCGTGGCATTTCTCGTGATCAAAGACGGCAACGTCCGGCTGATCAACGTCAACGCACCCCCCAACTCGACGTTAGATCGAGTGGTAGACATGGTGCCGGAGGTCATGGACAAGATTTCCGAGTGGACGGGCAAAGACGAATAGCCCAGCGGATTTGCGCCCATAATAAGCACTGCCAATCAATATTAGGTGGTGCTTATTTTGAAGAAAATCCTCTCAATTTTGCTCTGTATACATGCGATTTTGATCCTATTTGTCCCGACGGCTGACGCCGCAGGTGTGCCGGAGGCATCGGCGAAGAGTTATATCCTCTTAGAACCGGCCACCGGTACGGTACTGGCGGAGCGGAACGCCCACATCCAAATGCCCGTGGCGAGTTTGACCAAGATCATGACCGCCGCCGTGGTGCTGGAACACAGCGGCATGGACGATCCCGTGGAAATCCTGCCCGAACACACGGGGATTGAGGGCTCGTCCATGTATCTGCGGGCCGGAGAGACCCTGACGGTAGGAGAACTCCTATACGGTCTCATGCTGGCCTCCGGCAACGACGCGGCGGTGGCCCTGGCATACCATGTGGCGGGCGGAATCCCGGAATTTGCCGACCTGATGAACGAGAAGGCGGCGGCCCTGGGCATGGAGAATTCAAATTTTTCCAACCCCCACGGCCTGGACGCCGAAGGGCATTATTCCACGGCCTATGATATGGCAATTCTCGCCGCATGGGCCATGGAGTCAGAGCAGTTCGCCCAGATCGTGAGCACCCGGAACATCCGGGCGGCGGGGCGGTCTCTGGTCAACCACAATAAACTCCTCTGGCGGTATGAGGGGGCTCTGGGGGTCAAGACGGGATTTACAAAAAAAGCGGGCAGGGGGTTGGTCTCCTGCGCCCAGCGGGACGGCACCAGGTTCATCTGCGTCACCATCTCCGCGCCGGACGACTGGGACGACCACAAAGCCCTCTTGAACTGGGGATTTTCCAACTACCGCACCCACAAGGTAATCGCCCGAGGAGAAACGGTGGCGCTGATCCCTCTCATCGCCGGCAGGTTGGAGGCCGTGACCCTGGTGGCGGAAGAGAACATGACACTTTTGACAAAAGCCGCGGATTCCATCCGCGTGGAGATCGAGACCCCCGCTTTCGTCTACGCCCCCATCCAAGGGGGGGCGCCGGGCGGCACCCTCTATGTGGAGGTCAACGGCAAACGGATACAGGAGACACGCCTTCTATATGGCGAGACAATCCCCCAGGATGAGGCCATGCGTCTCAACCTCTGGGAACAAATCCGCCGATCATTCGAGATGGCATTTCAATGAGGATAAATCATTATGGAACGATTACAAAAGATACTGAGTCAAAGAGGGGTCGCCTCCCGCAGGGATGCGGAGGCCCTCATCACAGCGGGCCGGGTAACGGTGAATGATGTTCCCGCCGTCCTGGGCCAGCGGGCCGATCCCTTTACACAAGAGATTTGCGTAGACGGCAAGGCCCTGTCCGCCCCTTTGGAGGAGCGGACGTACATCATGCTCAACAAACCCGTGGGATACCTGACCACCGTCCGGGACGACCGGGGCCGCAAGACGGTGATGGACCTCTTGGGAGAATGGGCGCAAAGCCTTTGGCCCGTGGGCCGATTGGATCGCAACAGCGAGGGACTTTTACTCCTCACTGACGACGGAGAGGTGACCCGCCGGCTCACCCATCCCTCTTACGGTGTGGAAAAGGTCTACCGGGTCTGGGTCAGCGGCGAGGCGTTGGATCAAAGCGTAACGCAGATGGAGGCGCCGCTGGTAATCGGCGGACGGCCCATCCAGCGGGCCCGCGTACGGCTCATCAGCACATACGGTGCCCATGGGGGCGTATTGGAAGTGGGCATCCGGGAGGGCAGAAACCGCCAGGTCCGTAAAATGTGCGATCTCTGCGGCCTGACCGTCCACCGCCTCATGCGTGTGGAGGAGGGGCAACTCCAGTTGGGTGATCTCAAAATCGGGGATTGGCGGCCGCTGAAAGCGGAAGAAGTGGCATATCTAAAAGAAATTTGAGCGTGTTGAACTGGCTTTCCCCTGCGGTGGCGGGGGAAGACCAGTTCAACGTATAGTTCTTATAAAAATTTAGCAAGTTTGACGAGAGTTTCTCTTATTTTTATATTGCAATGTTCAGTGAAAAAGCATAATATGTAGATTGCTTGCAAAAACAATCCCTGCGGCTTGCATTTGGGAGAGTCACAAACAGTGAGGGGCGAGGCGAGAATGGATAAAGATATTTTATCAGTCATTGAGGGGCAGGAGAAGACGAAAAAATTCTCCAAAGGCCAGCGGCGCATTGCGCATTATATTTTGGAAAATTACGATAAGGCCGCCTTTATGAATGCGGTGAAACTGGGCCAGACAGTAGATGTCAGTGAATCCACCGTAGTGCGCTTTGCCTCTATGCTGGGATACGACGGCTACCCCGGGATGCGCCGCGCCCTCCAAGAGATGATCCGCAACCGGCTCACGTCGGTACAGCGCATCGAGGTGGCACGGGATATTATGGACAGCCAGGACATTTTGACCACTGTCCTCACCAGCGATATGGATAAAATCCGCCTGACCCTGGAGGAACTGGACAGAGACGCTTTTGACGCGGCGGTAAACGCCCTCCTAACGGCGAACCGGATCTATATCCTGGGCCTGCGGGCGGCGTCACCTCTATCCAGTTTCATGGGCTTTTATTTGAACCTGACGACGGAGAACGTGCGCCTGGTCAGCGATACATATGTCAACGAGGTGTTCGAGCAGATGTTGAACATCGGGCCGGGAGATGTGCTCTTCTCCATCAGCTTCCCCCGCTACTCCCGCCGGACCGTAAAGGCCACCCGCTACGCCAGAGACCGGGGGGCGACCACCATCGCCTTGACAGATCAGATGGCCTCGCCCATTGCGGGAAATGCCGATATTAAGCTCTTTGCGAAGAGTGACATGGTATCCTTTCTGGACTCCCAAGTGGCCCCTTTAAGCGTACTCAACGCCCTCCTGGTTGCCATGAGCCTCAAGACGGAGCAGAAGATATCCGATACCTTTGAGCGGCTGGAACAGATATGGGCGGAGTATGACGTGTTTGAGAAAGCGACGAGATAACGAGAGAGGACACACAAAACCAATGAATCACATCAGCATTGCACTAGACGGCCCCTCCGGGGCGGGGAAGAGCACCCTGGCGAGATTATTAGCCGAGCGGTTGGGCTTTTTGTACGTGGATACGGGGGCCATCTACCGGGCCGTGGGCTTGTATACCTACCGAAGAGGACAAGACCCGCAAGATGAATCAGCCGTGGCGGCGCTTTTGCCGGAGCTTGATCTCACCCTCTGCCACGAGGACGGCATACAGCGCATGATTTTGGGCGGGGAAGATGTCTCAAAGGCCATCCGGATGCCGGAGATGTCTTATTACGCCTCCCGGGTATCCGTCCATCCGGCGGTGCGGGCGTTTCTCCTGGAGATGCAGAAATCCTTGGCCGCCAGGGAGAACGTAGTCATGGACGGGCGGGACATCGGCACCGTGGTTCTGCCGGATGCCAGTTTGAAAGTATATATCACCGCAGCCCCGGAAAAGCGGGCGGAGCGGCGGTATAAGGAGTTGGCCGCAAAAGGGGTCGGCGACAGTTTTGACCAAGTGCTCGCCGATATTATAGCGCGGGACACCCTGGACAAAAACCGGGCCGTATCCCCCCTGCGCGCCGCCGACGATGCGGTGATTTTGGACACCACGGAACTGGATTTAAACCAGAGCTTGGAGGCCCTGGTCAAGCTAGCCCAGGAGCGGCTCGGCTCGGGGGGAGATCGGGTATGAAGTGGATGTATCGGTTCTTTTTGCTGCTCACCTGGCCGTTTATCTCCCTGTTCTATCCCCGAAAAACCGCAGGCAGAGAGAACATACCGGCGGGGGCGGCCCTACTGTGCGGGAACCACTCCTCCGGATTTGATCCGTTTTTGATGGCATACAGTGGGGGTGTGGGAAACCAGATCCGATTTATGGCCAAGGCGGAGCTGTTCCGCATCCCCGTGGTTGCGCCCCTCCTGCGGAGCATCGGGACGTTTCCCGTAGATCGGGCGGGGGGCGCCGGTGCTATCAAAGAGGCCATGAGATACTTAAAAGCCGGTGAAAAGGTAGGCATCTTCCCCGAGGGGACCCGGTTTTCCGCAGAGGGGGAGAGCGAGGCGAAAATCGGTGCTGTCCGGCTGGCCGCCAAGATGGCAGTCCCCGTTGTACCCGTATATATACCCCGCAAAAAGCGGCTGTTTCGCCGCTTGTATATCGTGTTTGGGGAACCCTATATGATAGAGGCCGACAGGAAAACGGCGACATCCGCCGATTACGAGGCGCTGGCTGCCGAGATGATGGAGAAAATCCGTCTATTGGGCGAATCGGGTGATAAGACTTCATGAAACAGGTCATACTAGGAAAAACTGCGGGCTTTTGCTTCGGTGTTCAAAGGGCGGTGGATTTGGCGGAGGAGACGGCAAAATCTGCCGGAACCTGTGCCACGCTGGGGCCTATCATCCACAACCGCCACGTGGTGGAGCACTTGGCGCGCCTGGGCGTCTCCGCCATCGCCGCGCCGGAGGAGGCCCTGCCCGGCTCCCGGGTTATCATCCGCAGCCACGGTGTCGGGCGGGAGACGTTGGCGGCCCTGGCGGAACAGGGCGTCCAGATCATAGACGCCACCTGTCCCGATGTGAAAAAAATCCACCGCATCATTGAGGCCGCCGACCAGGCGGGCCGACAAGTGGTGATCGTGGGGGAGCGGGACCACCCGGAGGTGGTGGCCGCCGCCAACTGGTGTGAAACGCCCTTTGTGGCGGAATCCGCCCAGGAATTGGAAACGTGGCTCCTCGACGGAAATCGCCAAGAAACGCCCCTCTCCGTGGTCTTTCAGACCACGGGGGACCGGGAAAATATGGAGCGTTGCCGAAAAATTCTAAAAAAATGGTGTACAAGCGCCGAATTCTTTGATACAATATGCAGAGCCACGTCAAAACGGCAAGAGGAGGCGGCATGCCTGGCCTCCTTTTGTGACGCAATGGTTGTCATCGGCGGGAAAAACAGCGCCAACAGCCAGCGCCTTGCCGAAATCTGTCAGCGCCGCGGCGCCCCTGTGTTTTTCATTGAAGATGCAGGCGGGCTCCCGGCAGACGAGTTTGACGAATTTGATACCGTTGGTATCATTGCCGGTGCCTCAACGCCGGCGTGGATAATAAAGGAGGTCTACCAGACGATGCGTGACGAATTTGTAACCAACACGGAAGAAACCTTACCGACAACGCCGGCGGAAACCCAGGAGGAGGCTGTGGCCCAGCCCGCCCCAGAGGCCGTCGAGGAGGTTATTGCGGAAGAGGCATCCGTGGAGGCGGCGGCAGTTCCAGAGGAAACGATTTCCGAGGAACCAGCTCCCGAGGAAGTTGCTTCGGAAGAAACCGTTTCAGAGGAAGCGGCCGAGCCAGCCGAAGGGGAAATCGCCGCGGAGGACGAGTCCTTTGAGGCCATGTTGGAAAAATCCATCAAAACCCTACATACGGGTGAAAAGGTCGTGGGTATCGTTGCAGCTATCACGCCCACAGAAGTATCTGTGGAACTGGGGACAAAGCACTCAGCCTATATCCCCATTGATGAACTGACAGACGACCCCGAAGTAAATATTGAAGATCTGATCAAAGTCGGCGGCGAGGTCGAGGCCTACGTTATGCGGGTCAACGACGTCGAGGGCATGGTAATGCTATCGAAAAAACGCCTCGATACAGTAAAATATTGGGACGAGATCGACCAGGCCCGGGACAAGCGGATCGTGGTGGAAGGGATTATCACAGAGGAGAACAAGGGTGGCCTGGTGGCGAAAGTCAAAGGCGTCCGGGTCTTCATCCCCGCCTCCCAGACCGGCGTCCCCAAAGACGAGCCCATGAGCCATATGCTCCGCCAAAAGGTCAAGCTCCGTATCACGGAAGTAAACCAATCCCGCCGTCGTGTGGTAGGCTCTATCCGCATGGTGTCCGGCGAGGAGAGACGGGAAAAGGCCGAGAAAACCTGGAACGAGATCGAAGTCGGCAAGCGCTATACCGGCAAAGTCAAGAGCCTCACCTCCTACGGCGCCTTCATTGATATCGGCGGCGTGGACGGCATGGTACACGTGTCCGAGCTATCTTGGAGCAGAATCAAGAGCCCGGCGGACGTGTTAAAAGTAGGCGACGAGATCGAGGTATATATCCTCTCCTTTGATAAAGAAAAGGGGAAAATTTCCCTGGGCCACAAAGATCCCTCTCTCAACCCGTGGAAGACATTTACGGATCAGTACGAGAAGGGCAGCGTGGCCAAGGTACGCATTGTCAAGCTGATGCCTTTCGGCGCTTTCGCCGAGATCGTCCCCGGCGTGGACGGCCTGATCCACATCTCCCAGATCGCCGACCGCAGAATCGGCCGCCCCAACGAGTTCTTGAGCGAGGGCCAGGAGATCGACGTACAGATTATCGACATCGACTACGATAAGAAAAACGTCTCCCTGAGCATCCGCGCCCTGGTGGAAGAACCCAAGGAAGCTCCCCCGGCGGATGAGTTCGAAGAATCAGCCGGCGGCGAAGACGCCATTGTCTATGACACCGACGTGAACAAGCCCGTCTACGACGACGAGGAAGTCGCCGAAGAGATCGGGGAAGAGGTCGTCGAGGAAATCGCCGCAGAGACAGTCGAAAAGGCCGTCGAAGAGACGGTTGAAGAGGGTATCGCGGAAGCGGCCGTTGCGGAAGCCGTTGAAGAGGTCATTGAGGCCGTCGAAGAGGCCGCGATTGACGAGGCCGCGGAAGAGGCGTCCGCAGAGGTTGCGGAAGAAGTAGTCGCAGAGACACCCGGAGATGCCATCGAAGAGTTAGAGGCCTAAGTCTCACCAGTTGAAAAACCAAATTGAGCCGTATAGCGCAAATGCTGTGCGGCTCTTATTCTTTTTCACGGGAAAAAACAAAAAGATGTTGCTAAACACCAATAAACCGTGTATAATAACCTAGTAAGAGTGGGCGCAATTTTCAGTGTTACGGAAAAGCGCCAGAAAAGGTAGTGTGAGCAATTGATGTACTGTATTGGAGATTGCATTGCCCATCCGCTCCACGGGGCGGGGATTATCGAGCGAATCGAATCAAAGAAAATAAATGGAATGCTGCGGGAATACTACGTGGTGAAAATTCCCGTGGGCAATATGATTGTCATGATCCCAAAGGAGACCAGTGATTCCATTGGGGTCCGCCCCATCGTGGGCGCCCAAGAGGCGGACTCCATCATCGCCGCCATCGCCCAGTTGGAGGTCAACATGACCCAAAACTGGAACCGCCGCTACCGGGAAAACATGATGCGGATCAAAAGCGGCGACCTCATGGAAGTGGCCGCCGTCATAAGGGCCTGGCCAGTAGAGAGACGGATAAGGGCCTCTCCACAGGAGAGCGGAAGATGCTCCACTCGGCAAAACAGATTTTCATCTCGGAAATCGTACTCAGTCAGCGCGTGACCTATGAAGAAGTGGAGGCCCGCTTGAGTTTGGTGCTGGTTTAGAAATACAGGAACGCATGGAAAGGCTGACGCAGAGTGTATGGCGTCAGCCTTTATTTGGAGATATGGGGGGAGATATATGATAGGGGCAAAGCTGCTCGAACGAGGGAGTGCATTATTGGAAGAACGCCTGGAAGTGCAGTTGAGTGTGGTAGTTCCCGCCGTCATGGACACGGCAGAAGGGGAGAACTCTCTCTATAACCTGTTGGATGGCCAGCCCGTCATCGCCCACACCCTGCAAGCCTTAGACCAAATCCCCGCAATAGACGAGATCATCCTCGTCGTCCGGGAAAGGGAGTTGCTCCGGATGGCGGAGCTCTGCCAATCCCTCGCCATAGCAAAATTGAAAAAAATATTGCACTGCGGCCAGCCGGGGCTTATTTCGCTTCTATTTGGTGTCTATGGGTGCGCTAGAACGGCGGAATACATCGCCATTCACGACCCATTACGGCCTTTTATAACAGAAAAAATCGTAGCGAAAACCTTAAAGGCGGCGCGCCGCTGTAACGCCGTGGCCCCGGCGGTCCCGGTGAGAGATACCATGAAAATCGTACAAGACGGTGCGGTTCGCGAAACTCTGGATCGGGACGCCCTCCAAGCCCTGCAGACACCCCAAATTATCCAGAGCAGCATCCTAAAAGCCGCCCTGGAACGGGCCATAGCAGCAGGGGAGCCGCTGCCGGGAGATATGCCGGGAATACTGGCACATCTGGGACTATCCCTCCCCCTGATCAAAGGATCAGACGAAAACATCCGTATCACATCAGAAATGGATATCCCGGCGGCCCAAGGAATTTTGGATTGGAGCGCAAACCCATGAGAATTGGACACGGCTACGACGTACACCGCCTGGTACCGGATCGAAACCTGATCCTAGGGGGCGTGACCATCCCTTACGACCTGGGATTGGACGGCCACTCCGACGCTGACGTGCTGACCCACGCCGTCATGGACGCCATCCTGGGCGCACTTGGGCAAGGAGATATCGGCCAACACTTTCCCGATACGGATTCGCAATACAAGGGAGCAAATAGCGTAACCCTTTTACGCCACGTAGAAAATTTGCTCCGTCAGGCGGGCTACGTCCTGGGCAATTTAGACGCCACAATCATCGCAGAGCGGCCAAAGCTGGCCCCCCACATCCCCGCCATGGGAGAGATTCTGGCGGAGGCCCTGTCCGTGCCGACGGATCGGGTCAATATCAAGGCGACTACGGAGGAAGGGTTAGGCTTCACCGGCACCGGCGCCGGGATTGCGGCCCACGCGGTGGTATTGATTGAGCGGGGGTAGCCTTTCGCTATAACATAATAAAGAATGGCTCTCGTACAGGAAACTGTATGAGAGCCATTCTTTTGTCGTAAAACCAAAAAAATTCAAAAATTTTTACAAAGCTAAAAAACACCGACTTGCACAAATAGTAGTGTGCAAAATTTGCTTACATGTCCTTATGTTGTGGTTTTTCTCCCGCCGGCACTTGTGCCAGAGTGCTGAAAATCCCATATACAAGAAATTTTTTAAAAATTTCTCTTGCTTTTTAGTTTCCATAAGATTATAATGGCCATACATTGAAGTGGGGGAAAGTGGAGCGAAGTGCACTAAAATCCCACGAAAGAGAGTGAGGTGGGGAAACGTGGCTGCGATGATCGGTGATTATGCACACACCATAGATGCCAAAGGGCGTCTCTTTATCCCCGCCAAACTGCGGGAAGAATTGGGCAGTGTATTCTATGTGACATTATCCATGGAGCGGTGCCTGTCGGCCTACTCGTCGGAGAGCTGGGATCGGTTCATGGATAAGATCAAGGCCATGCCCTATTCCCGCCAGCAGAAGATGCGGCCTCTCTTTGCCCACGCCGCCCGGTGTGAGCTGGACGCCCAAGGCCGGATCAATTTGCCCCAGACGTTACGAGAGTTTGCGGAACTGAAAAAAGATGTTGCCATCGTCGGGTCAGGCAACCATGCGGAAATTTGGGACGCCGAGAAGTGGGCCCAGATCACGGCGGTCGAAACCACACCGGAGAACATTGCCGCCATGATGGAAGAGTTTGAGTTTTAATGGGTAGCCCACACAAGCCCGTACTGCTTACGGAATGTCTGGAGGCCCTGGCCATCCGTCCTGATGGAATTTACATTGACGGCACCCTGGGACGGGGCGGACACGCGGCGGAGATCGCAAGGCGGCTGACCACGGGACGGCTCATCGGAATCGACCAAGACGAGACGGCCATCCGGGAGGCGGGGGAGATACTAGCCCCCTTTGGAGATCGGGTTCAATTAGTCCACGGAAACTTCCGGGACTTTGGAGATATACTGGACAGCCTCCATATTGAGCAAGTAGATGGGATGCTGTTTGACCTGGGGGTATCGTCCCCCCAATTGGACGAGGGGGAGCGGGGATTCTCCTATATGGAATCCGCCCCGTTGGACATGCGGATGGATCGCAGCGCCGCCCTCTCTGCCTGGGATGTGGTGAACACCTGGCCAGAGGCCAAGCTCCGAAAGATTCTCTACGGATACGGCGAGGAGCGATACGCCCCCCGGATTGCAAAGGCCATATGTGCCGCCAGAGGCGAGGCCCCGGTGGAGACCACCGGACAGTTGGTGGAGATCATCAAAAGCGCCATGCCGGGCTCCGCCCTGCGGGAGAAGCAACATCCGGCAAAACGGACATTTCAGGCAATCCGCATCGCTGTCAACGATGAACTGGGCGCTGTAGCGGACATGTTGGACACGGCAATCGGACGGCTGGCCCCCAGCGGGCGGCTGGCGGTGATCAGTTTTCACTCCCTGGAGGATCGCTTAGTCAAAGTTGCCATCGCAAAAGGGGAGAAAGGGTGTACATGCCCCCGGGATTTTCCCATCTGTGTCTGCGGATTTGTCCCGACCCTAAAAGCGGTAAACCGAAAGATCATCACCCCGACGGAAGAAGAAATCAAGAACAACCCCAGAGCCAGAAGTGCAAAACTAAGAGTGGCTCAACGGATATAAACAGGAGATAAATGCCATGTACGGAAATCAAGCAATGACGATGGGATCAAGTGCATATGATCTAGAGCGGATCGGCGCATTGCCGGAATTTCCGGTCCATCCCCAAGAGGAGCGGATTCCGGAGAGAGCGGCCCCGCCCGGCATCCGTACCCGGGCCAGAGCCCGTGGGAGAGCAAAAGCCAAAGCCGCCCCGCGGCAGAGCGTGTCCAAATTCGCAATAGTGGGCAGCGTTGTAGTAGCGGCCCTGCTCTTGATGGTGCTCTTATCCCATCTCCAACTGGCCATGATTTCTCATGAAATGGTGGAGCTAGAGAGCCAGTTGGCAGGGCTCCGCGAGGAGGCCGGTCACCTACAACTCACCTATGCAACAGTGTTCCATCAGGCGGGGGTAGAGCAATTTGCCAGAGAAGAGTTGGGTATGGTAGACGCACCTCTCGGACAAGTATTTCACCTGGGCGCAGTTCTGGGGGATACAGCGGAGATTTTAGAAGTTGCAGACGAAGGAGATCACGGGGTTCTCGGCCATCTGGCGGGGCTCTTTGGATCACTGAAGGAATATTTCACCTTTCTGTCTTAATATAGTTTCATTAGAGAGTGACAGGCCAAAGGGAAATGGAGATGGAGAATGAAAGCAGGCAGAGGCGGGCCCCGCGGGCCCAATAAACAAATGCTTACCCGCACACTGATCCTCATGGGAGTGTGTGGGATATTCTCTTTTCTCGTACTGGCTGTACAACTGTTCAATATTCAAATTATCCAGCATGAAGAGTTAGAGCGGCGGGCTGTCCAGCAACAGTTGCGGGCCATTACGGTCTCCGCCGGCCGGGGGACCATATTTGATTCCAACGGCACGATTTTGGGGATGAGCGCCAGCGTAGAGAATGTATTCATCAGCCCCAACACCATCCACGTCCGCGGGGAGGACCGGAATCTCATCGCCACGGGGTTATCGGAGATTCTCGATGTGGATCGGGACATGATTTTATCCCGGATGGAGAACACCGAGTCTTTCTTTCAGACCATCAAGAACCGGGTAGAACGGGAAGAGGCGGATCTGGTACGGGAATTTATTCTGGAACACGAACTCCGGAGTGTCCACTTGGAGCCAGCCACCCGGCGGTATTTTCCGAGTGGCCGGACAGCCTCTCATATTCTGGGCTTTGTCGGGGCTGAAGGCCAGGGTATGGGCTATGGCGTGGAGGGGAGCTATGACCGCTACTTGACCGGGATCAACGGCAGGGTCGTCCGGCTGAAAAATGCCCGGGGTACCGACATGCTCCTGACCCGTTATGAAGACTACCACAGCGCCCAGCCGGGCCATGATATCCACCTCACCGTAGATGTGAACATACAGCAGATCCTGGAGAAGTATCTATACCAGGCCGAGCGGGATTTTGACCTCCAGGCCGGGGGCTTTGCCCTCGCAATGAACCCCCGGACTGGGGCCGTTTTGGGTATGGCAAGTATCAATGACTACAATCCCAACAGCCACGGCATCTTAGAAGAGGAGGTCTTGGAGAGACTTCGTGTAGCCCACCCCGATGACGATGAGGCCTTTCGTGGGGCGGTGAATCGCACATTGATGGAGAACTGGCTGAATAAAAATATCCACTACACCTACGAACCCGGATCTACATTTAAACTTATCACACTGGCGATTGCTTTAGAAGAGGGCATTGTCTCTCTGGACGACGGCCGCCACTTCTACTGTGCCGGTAGCACCATGTCCATCCCCGGCCGGGTTGAGCCGTTGCGTTGTGCAGGGCAAATAGCCCACGGCTCACTGAACTTGACCCAGGTGATGCAGCGGTCTTGCAATATTGCCACTGCCGAATTGGCGATGGAGATCGGCCCGGACGTGTTCTTTGAATATCTCCGCGCTTTCGGGCTCTTTGAGACCACCGGGATTGATCTCCCGGGAGAGGCGTTGGGCCAGGTCTGGTCAGAAGAGGACTGGAATCGCGCAGCCGCCAATCGGGATCTCACATCTCTGGCGGCGGCCTCCTTCGGTCAGACCTTTACACTGACTCCCGTCCGGCTTGCGACAGTAGTCGCCGCCCTCACAAACGGCGGCTATATTGTGGAACCCCACGTGGTGGAGCGCGTGGTGGCACAGGACGGAACAGTCGTCCGGGAGAATAGAACCACCGTCCGGCGGCAAGTAATCAGCCGGGAGACCAGCGAGGCGGTACGCTATGTCATGGAGCGTAGCGTCGATTGTCCCGCTTTCGCGACGGGAAGAAATGCGGTCGTACCGGGATTCCGCGTCGGCGGCAAGACAGGGACATCTACTGACACAGTTTTAGAGGCCCTGACAGGAGAGAAGCAATACATCGTCTCTTTTGTCAGCGCGGCGCCCATGGATAATCCGGAGATCGTACTGTTGGTATCCCTCCAATCCCCCGGTCCGCGCCGCACCGTCACTGTTGCCGGTGGCACGATGGCGGCCCCCACGGTGGGTCGGATGCTCGCGGCGATTTTGCCCTATCTGGATCACGCTCCGGCGGAGGGGTCCCGCATTAATGTCCAGGTGCCCTACGTCCGACATCGATCTGTTGAAGATGCCAGAAATATCCTGGAGGAACAGGGGTTTGGGGTATTAGTCCAGGGCGAGGGGAACCAGGTGGTTGATCAGATGCCGTCCTCCGGTGCCATGGTCGTGGCGGGTACCCGGATGATCCTGTTTACAGAGGAGAATCGGCCGGAAGATGATGTGGCGGTCCCCGATGTGGCGGGCCTGTCATTCGAGGCGGCCCGCGAGGCGCTGGAAGCCGCCGGTCTATACGTCCGGCGAACCGGAACCACGGCTCAAAGCCAATCGGTACAAGTCTACAGACAGTCGAGAGAACCCGCAGAGGTTGTAAGACGCGGGGCGGTCATTGAAATCTTCTTGATTGATACCAGCCTGGAAGGGCAATAATACGAATCAGCGAAGAGTTTCCCCGCTATAGACGGGAGGAACACCAAAAACCAACGGAGGGCTTGTCATGAAATTAAGAGAGCTACTTACGGACATAACACCTACGGCCATGACTGCCGATCCGGACATGGAAATTGCGGATATTCGCTATGACTCCCGGGCTGTGGGATTAGGCGACCTGTTTGTAGCCATTGAGGGTCTGGAAGCAGACGGCCACCAGTACATCCAGGCTGCAGTGACCCAGGGGGCCGCTGCTGTGGTCTGTCAAAAGGCTCCGGCGGAGGATATCCCCTATATTCTGGTGGAGGACAGCCGTACAGCGCTGGCGTTGATCTCCGCCCGGTACTTCGGCCAGCCGGCCAAGCAGATGAAGTTAATCGGCGTCACGGGGACTAACGGAAAGACCACGACGACACTGTTGCTCAAGAGCGTATTGGAGCAATGTCTTGAGGCCAAGGTGGGCCTCATCGGTACCAATGAGAACTTGATTGGAGAAGAGATTATAGAGACAGAGCGCACCACGCCGGAGAGCTACGAACTGCAAAAACTTTTCCGGCAGATGGCCGATGCCGGGTGTACCTATGTGGTCATGGAGGTCTCCAGCCACGCCCTGGCACTGAGCCGTGTGGCGGGGCTACGGTTCGCCGTGGGGGTCTTCACCAACTTGAGCCAGGATCACTTAGATTTTCACAAAAACATGGACAATTACGCCCGGGCCAAGGCCCTCCTCTTTACCCAGAGCGGCAAGGGTGTCATCAATATTGACGACGACTACGCCCAATTCATGCTCCGGGCGGCGGAGGACACGGGCTGTCATGTGCTGACTTTCTCTGTGGATAAAAATGAGGCGGATCTCATGGCGAAAAATATCCGCCTAAAGACGGGCAGTGTAGAGTTTTCCGTCCTGGTACCCGGTCAGATCCAGCGGATGGTACTGCACATCCCCGGGGAGTTCTCCGTCTACAATGCCCTGGGCGTTGTGGGTTGTGCCTGTTGCCTGAATATCCCCCTGGAGAAAACTGCAGACGCCCTGAAAAAAGCCCGCGGCGTCAAGGGCAGGGTAGAAGTGGTACAGACAGACGGGGACTACACCGTACTGATTGATTATGCCCATACGCCGGATGCTTTGGAAAATGTACTGACGGCGGTACGGGGCTTTGCCCAAGGCGGCCGGACAGTGGTGCTTTTCGGATGCGGCGGCGACCGGGATCGGGCAAAGCGCCCTCTGATGGGCAAGATAGCCGCAGAATTGGCTGACCACGTCATCGTCACCTCAGATAATCCCCGGACGGAAGATCCTAACGCCATTATCGAAGAGATTGTGGCGGGGATGGAGGAGACCGAGACGCCCTATATCACCATCGAAGACCGGCGGGCGGCCATCGCCTACGCCATCGACAACCACCGGCCCGGCGATATCATCATCCTCGCCGGAAAAGGGCATGAGACCTATCAGGAGATCAACAAAGTCAAGCACCATATGGACGAACGGGAGATTGTAGCGGAGCACATTGCATCAAGAGCGGAGTGATCCACAATCAATCAAGATTCCCAGTTTGTGATACTGATTCTGGAATGAAACATTCCAGAACACGCCCGCTTTGCGGGCTGATAATTGCTTTTATTTAGAACTAGTATGAGGTAGAAAACCAATGATACAAGACCTATTGCTGGCTCTCGCCGTAAGTTTTGGCGTAACCGTCCTCTTCGGGCTTTGGCTCATCCCTAAGTTGCGGCAGATGAAAGCGGGGCAGAGTATTCGAGAAGATGGCCCCGTTTGGCACATGGCAAAGCAGGGGACCCCCACCATGGGGGGCCTCATGTTCATTGTTGGCATTGCCGTGGCCTGTTTCACTGTGGGGATATTTGCTTTTCGAGCGGGGCAATGGGGCCATGGGATTGTATTTTTCTTCTCTCTCCTCTATGCGGGGATCGGTTTTCTTGATGACTATGAAAAACTCAAGAAAAAGCAAAATCTCGGCCTCACCGTCGCACAGAAATTTCTGATCCAATTGGTGGTGGCCATTGTGCTGGTCTTGATCTTACGCCATATGGGATTTTTGACCCCAAATCTATATGTCCCATTCGTGGGAACAACCCTGTATCTGCCGGAGACGGTGTATTTTATCTTTGCCGCATTTGTCATTGTGGGGACGGTCAACGCCGTCAACATCACCGACGGTGTTGACGGCCTGGTCACAGGTGTAAGCCTTCCGGTGGCCGTCTGCTTTGGAGCATTGGCGATCCACTGGAGTACCCTCTATGGGGAGTTGGGGATTTTTGCAGGGGCGCTCATCGGCGGGCTGTTGGCCTTTTTGATCTTCAACTTCAACCCGGCAAAAGTGTTTATGGGGGATACGGGCTCTCTCTTTTTAGGCGGCGCCATCTGCGGATTGGCCTTTGCCATGAATGTGCCTCTGATCCTGGTGCCTCTGGGTATGATCTATATTGTCGAGACCCTGTCGGACCTCATCCAAATCGTCTACTTCAAGAAAACCGGCGGCAAGCGGTTCTTTCGGATGGCCCCCCTCCACCACCATCTTGAGATGGGCGGCTGGTCGGGGAAAAAGTGGAGCGAAAAAAAGGTGTTTTTCGTCTTCACAGCCATAAGCGCCATCTGCGCTGTGATCGCATTCTTCTCCGTATCTATGCGGTACGGTATATAGAGTTAATCTTCTTCTCCTTTTCCCTCCTTATGCGGGCGGCCGGGATTCCCGGTCGCCCCGCAGAGCACTTTTATGGGGGAAAAGCGGAATTTCCAAACAGGAGGTGAAATCCTTGGCCAGTGATGTAAAAATGCCCCGGCAAGGGGTACAATCAAACAGCGAACCCCGGCTCCGGGAGGAGTCTCGGGCCAGTGCGCGGCGGATGCCTATGGATTTGCCCTTTTTCCTCCTGGTTCTCCTGCTCCTCAGTATCGGCGTGATTATGGTGCTCTCGGCCAGCTTTGCCAGCGCCTACTATGATATCACCCGGGTGACCGGGGGTAATCCCACCTATTATTTCTTCCGCCAGGCGGTATTCGCCGTGTCCGGCGTTTTGCTCATGGTGGTTGTCAGCCGGTTTCCAACCAGTTTTTTTCGGCGTATCTCTGTCTGGAGTCTTTTGATCTCCGTGGGGATTCTGATGCTGGTGCCTGTTATCGGCGTAGAGGTCAACCAGGCCCAGCGGTGGATTAACCTGGGCTTTACTACGTTCCAGCCCTCTGAAATTGTGAAAATTGCGATTGTGCTGGCCTTTGCCAACATGATCTGTGCGTATAAGGATAAGATGAAGACCTTCCGCTACGGCGTGTTGCCCTTTGTCATCGTCATGACCGTGATTGTCGCTCTGCTCATGCTCCAGCCCCATATCTCCGCCGCGGTTATCATTCTGGGCGTCGGCGTGGCGATGATGTTCTTGGGCGGTACCCAGCTGGGGTGGTTTGCGGGGGGCTTTGGTGTCGTGGCGGCATTAGGCGTTGTGGTGGTGAACAATTTCGGCCACGCCTCTGCCCGGATCGCCTCCTGGATCGATCCCTTTGAAAACCCTCTGCGGGGCGGTTGGCAGATTATCCAGAGCCTCTACGCCATCGGATCCGGCGGGGCGCTGGGGCTGGGGCTCGGCCAGTCCAGGCAGAAGTATCTATATCTGCCGGAAGAACACAACGACTACATATTCGCCATCGTCGCCGAGGAGTTGGGCTTTGTGGGTGCCATGCTGATCCTCAGCCTGTTCGCCGTATTGATTGTCCGGGGCTACTGGATCGCCCTCCACGCGAAGACCAAGTTTGCAACTCTCGTCGCGGCGGGGATGACGAGTCTTTTGGCCATCCAGACATTTTTAAACGTGGGCGTGGTGACAAATCTGCTCCCCGCCACGGGAATATCCCTCCCATTCTTCAGTTACGGCGGCACGGCTCTCTGGTTCCAGCTCATCGCCATGGGCATAATTCTAAGCGTATCCCGGGAGATCCCGGCGAAAAAAGAAGGCTAGAGGAGGGGTTCCATGCGGTTTTTATTCGCCTGCGGCGGGACGGCGGGGCATATCTATCCGGCCATTGCCGTGGCCGGGCGGCTTCGGGCCCTGATTCCCGACTGTGAGATTCTATTCGTTGGCGCCGAGGGCAAGATGGAGATGGATCTCGTCCCCCGAGAGGGATATGACATCAAGGCACTGAAGATTACAAATCTACAACGGCAGATATCCGTACAGGGGCTTGTCCACAACATTGGGACGATCAAGAACCTGGCTTTCTCCATGGGGGAGGCGGGACGGATAATAGCCGGTTTCCGGCCGGACGTGGCCGTGGGTACCGGAGGGTATGTCTGTTATCCCATGCTGTACAAGGCGGCCAAGATGGGAATCCCCACGGCGGTGCATGAATCTAACATGGTACCGGGCCTCACCACGAGAATGCTGGCGGATCGGGTGAACCGGGTCATGGTGGGCTTTGACGGGGCCCAGAAGGCCTATAAACGGTCACGGCGGGTGATCTATACAGGCACGCCGGTACGGGGCGAATTTTTAAATCTGACAAAAGAAGAGGCCAGAGCCAGGTTGGGCCTCGATATGGACAGGCCTCTGGTGGTATCTTTCTGGGGATCCTTGGGGGCTGCCAAGATGAACGGAAATATGCAGAACTTTATCCGGCTCAACTACAACCGGGAAGGGTTTCGCCATATCCATGCCACCGGCGGGGGAGCGCGCGGGCAGAAGACCCTGCTCGACGCCCTGGAAGCCCGAGGCGTGACAGATGCGAAGGACTACGGGATTGACATCCGCGCTTACATCCACGATATGCCCGCGGTTATGGCGGCGGCGGATCTGGTGCTCTGCCGTGCGGGGGCCTCCACCCTGGCGGAATTGACCGCCCTGGGGAAACCCGCCATCCTGGTGCCGTCCCCCAATGTGACGGCGAACCACCAGGAGGAAAACGCCATGGCCTTAGAGCGGGGCGGCGGTGCCTTGATGATCCGGGAACAGGACTGTTCCGGTGAGATATTATATGATGCCGTATCCGCCCTTTTGGCCGACCCCGCCCGGCTCCGGGACATGGGGGGCGCCATGGAGCGCATGGGGAATCCCAAGGCGACGGACGCCATCACGGAGATCGTCCTGGAAATCATGCGGAAGTAGCAGATACGACCGGAGGATAATACCGATAACCTTACAGCCCCTATCTGCATAAGATGGCTTGAGGTATTATTCGATTTGCTTGACTATATGTAGAGGATAATTCCTGAATGTAACGTTTGCGGGGGAGATACTATGGGAAAACTCAAGATAAATGGCGGAAAGAGACTAGAGGGAACGCTGTCAGTGCAGGGCGCAAAGAACAGTGTGCTCCCCATTCTGTCTGCCTCCATTTTAATCGCAGGCGAGAGCCGTTTGGAGAACTGTCCCGATTTGAAAGACGTAAATGCCGCCATGGACATTTTGCGACACCTGGGCTGTCATGTCACACGGATCGGGAAAGACATTCATATTGACGCGCACATGCTTACCACCTCAGAGATTCCGGATCGGCTCATGCGGGAGATGCGGTCTTCGGTGATCTTCCTAGGCGCGATCCTGGGCCGGACCGGGGAGGCGGTACTCTCTATGCCGGGGGGATGTGAGCTGGGGCCGCGGCCCATCGATCTGCATCTGAAAGCCCTTCGGGCCTTAGGCGCTACCATCGAAGAGCGGGGCGGCAATATTGTCTGCCGGGCGGAGAAACTCCGGGGTGCGGCCATCAATCTGGACAGTCCCAGTGTGGGGGCTACAGAAAACGCCATGCTGGCCGCCGTCTGCGCCGAGGGCGAGACGGTCATCACCAACGCTGCCAGAGAGCCGGAGATCGTGGATCTCCAGAATTTTCTGGTCAAAGCGGGGGCTAAGATCACGGGGGCGGGCGGATCCACCATCACTGTGTCCGGCGGCCCTTTGAAACAGCAGGTGACCCATAAGATTCTCCCGGACCGCATTGTGGCCGCTACATATCTGTCGGCAGTGGCCTGCTCCGGCGGGCGGCTGGAGCTGACGGATATTGTCCCGGATCACATTGAGACCACGTTAAACTGTCTGCGAAACGCCGGCTGTCAGATCGAAGTGGCGGGGGATCGTGTCCAACTGATCTCAGACGGAGAACTGCGGGCCATATCACCCGTCGTCACCCGGCCCTATCCCGGTTTTCCCACAGATGCCCAGCCCTGTCTCCTGGCCGCCTTGACGTTAGCCCGGGGCACGTCTGTCTTTATTGAGACCATCTTCCGCAACCGCTACCGCTTTGTAGACGAACTGCGGCGCATGGGCGCAGATATCAAATTGGAGGGGCGGGCGGCCATGATTACAGGTGTCCGGCGCCTGACAGGCGCCAGTGTGGCGGCGACAGATCTCCGGGGCGGTGCCGCATTGGTGGTAGCGGGTCTGGCCGCAGACGGGGAGACTACAGTCAGCGAGATAGACCACATCGAACGAGGCTATGACGACCTGACCGGAGCCCTTCGCAAACTGGGAGCAGACATCTCCCGACAGGACTAGGATGATACACTTAGGAGAGCACACATGGCGGAGCAACGACCCTATCGCAGATCACGACGGAGGCGGAGACGATCCCTTTTAGGAAGGCTTTTGACATTTACATGTATTTGTCTGATCCTCTTCCTCGGGGTTTCCGTCTTTTTCCGGGTCGGTGAGATCCGTGTGGAGGGGGATACCAGATACACCAGCGAACAAATTCAAACCGCCTCCGGCTTGGATTACAGAGCCCATATGCTTTTGCTCAATACCGATACCATCCGAGACAATATCCGCCGACAGCTACCCTATGCGTATCGAGTGGAGGTCAGGCGCCAGCTTCCCGCCACTTTGGAGATCACCGTAACCGACAGTGCGCCCATCGCCTTTGTCCGGGCAGAGCGGGGATATCTGATTTTGGACAGACAGTGCCGGGTGCTGGAGATCCGGGACAGCCTTGATCTTCCCGATCTCATTCCCGTTGAGGGGATTGACCCCATTCTGCCTGTTGAGGGGGCGGTTATCGCACTGGGAGAGATCGGACAGGGCAAGGTGGCCTATCTCCGAAACCTGTTGCCTGTCATAGAGGGACTGGGGATCGCTGATCAAGTGGAGCGCATTGAGGTCGTACATGTGAACGACGTACGCTTCACCTATGCCGGTGGAAGATTCCAGGTGCTGCTGGGACCAAACCGGGATTTAGACTATAAAATGGCTATGCTTTTGGGTACGATAGAGCGGCTTGGAGATTATGAGCAGGGCATCATTGACCTCTCCCAAGGTGCCGCTGCCCATTTTAGACCGACATAAATTTTGTTGCGAAGTAGCCAAAATTATGTAACTATTTGTTCATTTCCGTTACAGAATCGGCATATTTGGTGCTATTTAATAAAAAAACGCCAAAAAATTTCATAAAATCACGCGTACACTCTTGACCGCAGGACAATTTCACTATACAATAAGCGGAGTTATTATGTCGTGTACATTTACCGTAGCACGTGCCGAGGCAAAATCGACGGCCGTGTTCCGGTAGAGATATTAGGAGGAATCAAAATGTCTTTTACACAGGACACAGGGCCAGACAATGTGGTAACCATTAAAGTTGTCGGCGTAGGTGGCGCAGGAAACAATGTGGTCAACAGGATGGTCGATTCCGGGACAAAGGGAATTGAATTTATTGCCGTCAACACGGACAAGCAGGCTCTGACGGTCTCCACAGCCAACCAAAAGATACAAATCGGTGAGAAACTGACCCACGGCCAAGGTGCCGGATCCAATCCGGAGATCGGCAGAAAGAGCGCCGAGGAGAGCCGCAATAACGTGGCCAAGGCCTTTGAAGACGCGGACATGATCTTTATCACCGCCGGTATGGGCGGCGGGACGGGCACCGGTGCCGCTCCCATTGTGGCGGACATTGCCAGAGAGTCAGATATTTTAACCGTAGGTGTCATCACCAAGCCCTTTAGCTTTGAGGGTAAACGCCGGGCCAACCAAGCCGAAGAGGGGATCAAAGAACTCTTGAGCAAGGTGGACTCTCTGCTGGTAATTCCCAACGACCGGATCAAATACGCCACGGATCAAAAGGTAACCTTCGCCAACGGCTTTGAGATCGCCGATGACGTGCTCCGCCAGGCGGTCACCAGCATCTCCGACCTGATTAAAAACACCGGGTTTATTAACCTAGACTTCGCCGACGTGACCGCCATCATGAAAGATGCGGGCTATGCCCACATGGGTGTAGGTCATGCCGCCGGCAAGGGCAAAGCGGAAGACGCCGCCCGCGCCGCCGTATCCAGCCCCCTTATGGAGACGTCAATTGATGGTGCCAAGGGTGTCTTGGTCAACATCACCGGTTCCATGGACATTGGCCTAGACGATGTAGAAGCCGCCGCCAGCCTCGTGCAGGAGGCCGCCCATCCCGATGCCAATATTATCTTCGGTGCCACCTTTGACGAGGACATGGACGACGAGATCCGGGTCACTGTCATCGCCACTGGGTTTGATGACCACCCCGCAAACCTCTATAAGCGACCAGAAGAGCGCAAAACAGACGAGGGCGGACTATTTTCCGCCGCCGCCCAAAAGGTGGAAGCCGATACCATTCCCGCCATGGAAAGCGTAAGTGACGGATTGGACGAGGATGACCCCTTTGATACCATCTTTAAGATTTTTAACTCCAAGTAAAACTAAAGTGCAAGGCAATGGGGCCATCCGAAAAAGGTGGCCCCATTTTTGATAGGGTACAAGCGAGGAGGGAGCGCAATTGAAATCCAAACGAATCGTTTTTATACTGCTAACGGCACTATTGCTTTTTGTTGTCTTGACGATCTTCGTCGTAACAGAACACGCGGCAATTCAGAGTTTTAACCACACCCTCTACATGCATATTGCGGGGCAGATTCACCCAACCCTGACAACAATAGCCACATGGATCGGTACCCTCACCCACTGGTATACGTACACTCCAATTATACTCCTATTGCTACTCCTCCCGCATACAAGGATTAGAGTCGGCCTGCCTATGGCTATCACCTTACCTGTTTCTGCGATTTTAGGTCCGGTCATATTAAAGAACGTATTCGCTATAGAGCGTCCGAACGTAAATCAACTGATAGAGCCGGGCGGTTTCGGCTACCCCAGCGGACACTCCATGAATGCCGTCGTATTCTTCGGCATGTGTGCGATTATGATACTGCGCTACGCCAAGAATAAGCCGTTGAAAATCGGCTTTACTGTATTTGCGATTCTCTCTATACTCCTGGTGGGGGTGAGCCGGATTTATCTGGGCGTCCACACCGTAACGGATGTAATTGGCGGCTATCTGGCGGGAGGTGTCGTAGTCTGTGCGGCTATTTTGATCGAGCGGCAGATACGAGACAAGGTTGCCCGCAAACCAGAGGATAGCCATGACCGGTGAAAAACGAGCAAAATGGAGCACCCGAAAAATTGTCAGGACGATTTTAATTGTGATACTCGTTTTGATTATTCTCATCCATCTTGCCCACGCACTTACGCTGGATCGCATGGTGCAGTATAATGAAATAACTTTTTCTTCGCCAAATCTCCCTATAGAGATGGATGGCTATCGCATCGCATTTGTAACGGATATCCACCTCGAATTTGAGGGGCGTTTGGAGGCAATTGTAGAAGAGCTAAATCAAAGGCGGGTCGATTTGTTACTTCTCGGCGGAGATTTCACTTTTGACAGCGACGACCTGGACACCACAATGGAGTTGCTATCGCAGATTGCAATCACTGACAGCATGTTTGGCGTGGAAGGGAATCACGATAAATATCAAGCCCTATTCGCCGCAATGGAGGCCCACGGGATCACGCCGTTGTCCAATAGCGGTCTCTATATACGAGATGGCTTCTACTTGGCGGGTGTGGAAGATCTGTGGAACCGCAACCCCGATGTGGCCGAGGCCATAGGGGGCGCCGGGCCGGACAGTTTCGTACTTCTCCTATCCCACAACCCGGACGTCTCCATGGGGCAAGATACGACGGGTGTCGATTTGATCTTAAGTGGCCATACCCACGGCGGGCAGTTCAACCTTTTCAACCGGTGGTCCATCGGCCTCGATTCGGGAGTTATTTCTGATTATGGCGAGCGGTTTCGGGGGGGATGGGCTGAATCCCACGACGGCACGCCTGTCTATGTCTGCCGCGGCGTCGGCGAGTATTACCCCAGAGTGTTTGCCAGACCGGAAGTGACCTTAATCACGCTATTTCATACATAATGCCTCTGGCATTTGATTAAACAACCCCACAAGAGTTATACTACTACCCATACGAGGAGGTGCCCATGGCGAGACGCGCTTTGTCGATTATCAGTTTTCTCGGCGAGATGATACAGACCTATCAGGTGCGGCGGGCGTCCCGATCCGCTGCGGAGTTTGCATATTTTCTCACCTTGTCCATCTTCCCGTTACTCATCTGCGCCGTGGCTGTTTTGGCCAGTTTTGAGATGACGCTGGCAGGCCTGTTTGACGACCTCTGGGCGGAAGAAATCGTACAGGCGGTGCTGAGCTATCTCGCCCATGTGGGAGAGGTGCCAAGCGTTCGGATTTTGACCATCGCCATTATGCTGATTCTCACCGCCAGTTCCGCCGCTTTTCGGGCTATGGCCAAGATTATGGCGGATGTGCACGGTACGGCGCGGTATCGGGGCCTGTTGGGGTTTGTGGTCAGCTTTGTGTTCTCTCTGCTCCTGCTCTTTACCATCTATTTCTCCGTGTTTATGATCGTCACCGGTGGTTGGCTCATGGAGGAGGTGGAGGCAATGACGGGGATTTACGGTTTGGCGGCGATTTGGCAGAGCCTCCGGTTTGTCGTGCTCTTTACAGTGGCCGTCATAGTGGTGCACCTGATCTACATCTTCACAGTGCCGAAAGAACCCCGCATCCGGCATCTGCCCGGTGCGCTACTGGCCACGGTGGCCCTGGTGGCGGGGAGCATGATCTTCTCTCTGTTCATGGGCGCATCGGCCCGGTATCCGTTGATTTACGGTTCTCTGGCATCGTTTATCCTGCTCATGATCTGGTGCTATCTGTGCGGTAATATTCTCATAGTCGGCAAGATATTCAATTTTGTGTTGCACAGGCGGAAAGAGCGGCGGAAAGAATAATTCTTGCCTACATACGAAATCTGTGGCATAATGTTTTTCGCAATCATACTCCCATGAAGTGAGAGGAATCCAATGAGACGACTTCGGATCGTATGCGCTATACTGATATGCAAACTGGCCCGGTGGGGGCTCCGCCGCCTGGGGCGGGGCGGTACGAATCTACCTGGGAAGCTGGCGGTGCGGGTTTGTCCCGAACTGCTGGGTAGTCTGGGACGGCAGGTGTATACCATTGTGGTCACCGGAACCAACGGGAAGACCACGTCATCCCGCATGTTGGAACAGTGTTTGGAAAATGCAAATATCCCCGCTTTCTCCAACCGCTCCGGGGCCAATCTCCTGACGGGGATCACGGCGGAGTTTGTGGCCAACGCCACCTGGACGGGGAAGATGCGCTTTGCCTACGCCATCATCGAGTGCGACGAGGCGGCCTTCCGGCGCACAGCGCCCCTCTTGGACGCGAAAATTGTGCTGATGACCAACGTGTTCCGGGATCAGCTGGACCGTTACGGGGAGATCACCCACACGTTAAACAGCATCCGTGGGGGGATCGAGCAATCCCCCCACGCCACAGTGTGCATCAACGCCGATTGCGCCATGTCCGTGGAGATGATGGCGGGGCTATCTAATCCCGTGCGGTATTTCGGCGTAGAGACGCCCTTTTATGGGGATAAAGGCGCAGGTGTGACCGAGGTCACCCGCTGCACCGCCTGCGGTCGGGATTATGTATACGAGTACAGGACATACGGCCACTTGGGTGCCTACCATTGTCCCGGTTGCGGGTATCATCGACCGGAGGCCCATGTGGCCGTGACCAAAGTGCTGTCACAGGATATTGACGAGAGCCGGATAGAGGTCCGGATCGGGGATGCTACCCATGAGGCGACCATCAATTTGCCGGGGGCGTACAACATCTACAACGCCGCTGGGGTTATAGCTGCGGCGAACGCCATGGGACTGGAATTCGACGTTGTCGGCCCCGCATTGGCGGAGTTCCGCGGCGGATTCGGCCGTATGGAACGGTTTGAGATCAATGGCCAGACCGTCCGTATGATCTTGGTGAAAAACCCCATCGGGTGCAGTCAAGTGCTCCACTACCTGGTGGAGGGGCAAGACCCGGCGCTCCTGATCTTCTCCCTCAATGATAAAACCGCCGACGGGACAGACGTCTCCTGGATCTGGGACGTAGACGCAGAGGTCCTGGGCCAAATGGAGGATCGCCTCACGGCGGTCTACTGCGCCGGCACCCGGGCCGACGACCTGGCGGTCTGGCTGAAATACGCCGGGGTGGATGCCGAGAAAATCCACGTGGAATACGACGATGGCAAGCTGTTAGAGATCGTAGGCGCCGCCGCTGTGCCGGTGTATATTATCCCCACCTATACGGCCATGCTATCTCTGCGGGATAAACTGGCCCGGAAATACGGCCTGGGCCAGTTTTGGGAATAGGAGATCATATGGAGTTAAAAATTTGTCACATATACCCGGATTTGCTCAACCTCTACGGCGACCGGGGCAATATTGCGGTCTTAGCCCAGCGGTGCCGGGCCAGAGGGATTGACGCATCCGTCCATCCCCTGCCCCTGGGTGAGCGGGGGGAGTTTTCCGAGTACGACCTTTTTTTCATTGGCGGCGGCCAAGATGCGGATCAGGCGTTGCTCTTAGATGAGATCCGTGGATGGCGGGGGCAGGAGATTCAGGCCGCCATAGAAGACGGCAAGACCCTCCTTGCCATCTGCGGCGGATATCAGTTATTGGGACACTCCTACCGGACGTGGGACGGCAAGGAGATGGACTGCATCGGTGCCTTGGATTTCTACTCCGTAGGCGACAAGACCCGGATGATCGGTGACTACATGTTTCAGTGGGACGAGCCCCCTGGCGGTATCAAGGTTGTAGGATTTGAAAATCACAGCGCAAAGACCTTTCTGGGAAGCGGCGTCCGCCCCTTTGGAAAAATCCTGGCCGGATACGGCAACAATGGGGAAGATGGCACGGAGGGCGTGCGGTATCACAACGTATTCGGCACCTACAGCCACGGGCCTCTGCTGCCGAAGAACCCGATCCTGGCGGACTGGCTGATCCGCCTGGCCTTAGAGCGCAAATACGGCACCGCAGAACTTGCGTCGTTAGACGATACGCTGGAGGAGCGGGCGCATCAGTATATGGTGGAGCGGTTGATGAAAAGGGAAGCATAGGGAGCGGGTTTTATAATAGCCTTTCATACTGCCGCCTCGCATACAATATCCTGCGGATTTCCACAGTTTTTCCGCTGATGACGAAGAAAACAATATAGTTTTATATCATAATCTTGAGAGATTGGTCAAGGGAATAGAGATCGGCCTTGTGCCATGGGTGCAGTACCACTTTTACGTGACAAACACCCCTTTTTATGGTATGCTAAGAAAAAACATTTGATAGGAGCGATTGTGTTATGCCAGATCACAACTACATTACCCGGATCGAAGATCACGGAAGTATCAATATTGCCGAGGAAGTCATTGCCACCATTGCCTGCGAAGCGATACGGGAAGTGGAAAAAGTGGCGGGCTTTGCCTCGACCTTTGGCGGCGAGATTGCCGAGCGGTTGGGCAAAAAGCCCTATTCCCGCGGCGTGAAGATTTTCATTGAGGAGAATGAGATCACCGTGGACGCTTTTATCCTGGTGCAATACGGCGCCGTGATCGCCGATGTGGCCCAGGCAGTCCAGGAGGCGGTGGCCTCTGAGGTCGAGGCCATGACGGGGCTTACGGTCAAGGCGGTCAACGTCACAATTGGCGGCATCGCCTTTGAGAAGACAAAATAGAAAATATTTGCAGTAGGGGCGGCTTTTTGCCGCCCCTACTAGGAGTTATCCTATGACGAGATCAGATGTACGGGAGATTGCGATGCATATCTCCTTTTCTCTGGGGGAAAACCCCCAGCCGGTGGGGGAAGTGCTAGAGCAATTGTTAGACAAATCCTACTACGAGACATTGGCAGAAGAGGATGCGCTCTACAGCGAGTACCCTTCTAAAAAGCAGATCACCTATCTGTGCCAAGTGGCGGAGGGTCTGGGCGAACACTTGGTGGAGCTGGACTTCTATATCGAAAAATACGCCCACGGATGGAAAGTGGGACGGATTTCCCGTGTGGCTGTGGCCATTATGCGGGTGTCTATGTACGAGGTGCTCTATGTGCCGGAAGTCCCCGGTAGCGTGGCTATCAACGAGGCCGTGGAGATGGCGAAAAAATACGAGGAGCCAGACACAGTCTCCTTTATCAACGGCATCCTGGGGAGTTTCATCCGGGGTGAATTGAAGGAAGAGTAGCATGGACAGGCAAATTTACAGCATTTCAGATTTAAACGGAAAGGTCAAAGCCCTGTTGGAGGGAGATTTGACCTTACAAAACGTGTTGGTACAGGGCGAGCTGTCCAACTATAAAGTCTATCCCTCTGGCCACCACTATTTCACCATGAAAGATGCCGAGGGGGCTTTGCGCTGTGTCATGTTCAAGGGCAGTGCGTCCAAGTTAGTCTTCAAGCCGGAAGACGGTATGAAAGTGGTGGCAAGTGGCCGGGTCTCTGTATTCCCCCGGGACGGGGCCTATCAGCTCTACGTATCCTCCCTGACCCTCCACGGGGCCGGGGATTTGCATGTGGCCTTTGAGCAGTTAAAGGAAAAACTCTACCGGGAAGGATTGTTTGACCAGTCCCATAAAAAGCCCATTCCCAGGCACCCCCAACAGATTGCCCTCATTACCTCCGGGGCCGGGGCGGCCGTGCGGGATATGATCCGGGTGCTGGGGATGCGGTATCCCTTGACCAAGATCATCGTCATGCCCGTCCGAGTTCAGGGGGCGGAGGCCCCTCCGGAGATTGTAGGTGCGCTCCGCTACGCCAACCGGTATCAGGTGGCGGATTTGATTATCACAGGCCGGGGCGGCGGTTCCATTGAGGATTTATGGGCCTTCAACGACGAGCGGGTGGCCAGAGCCATCCACACCTCAGAAATCCCCGTAATCTCCGCCGTGGGCCATGAGCCGGACGTGACCATCGCCGACTTTGTGGCGGACCTCCGGGCGGCTACGCCCTCCAACGCCGCAGAACTGGCAGTACCCCACGTGGACGAGCTCCGGGAGTCCCTAGACAGTGATCTATCCCGCATGGCCGGTGCCATCCGGCAACGGCTAAAGCTATCCCGCCATCGGCTGGATCAAGTGGGGCAGAAACCCGTCATGGCCAGTCCCATGGGGTATATCATCCAGAAACGGCAGGTCTTAGATCACGTGCGGGAGCGTCTGGGCGGCGTATCCGGGCGGCTCCTTTCTGTAAAGCGGGAGGAGTATGTCCGGTTGGCGGCGTCATTGGATGCGCTCAGCCCGTTAAAGGTACTGGGCAGGGGATACTCTGTGGTAAAGCGGGCGGGCGGAGACGTCCTCCGCCGGGCCAAAGATGTAGAGATCGGCGAGAAGATCAGCGTGGAACTCCGGGAGGGGACGCTGTACTGTAGAGTAGAAGAAAGAGGGGATTCGTTTGAACGAATTTAAACGAATCCCAGGAATGTACCACTTGCGCCCCCTGAGGGGAACCGCAAGTGATGTACAAAATGACCATTCCTTTACATGGTTGTTTTGTGCTTTAGAGCATGGTGGAAAGGAATAATCATATTATGCCAAAGGCGAAGAAAAAAGAGACCTTTGAATCGGCCATGTCCCGCCTGGATGAGATCGTCAAAATCCTAGAGCAGGGAGAGATCCCATTGGATGAGGCCCTGGTCCTGTTTGAGGAGGGCACCGGACTCCTGGGGGCTTGCGGGAAGCAGTTGGATCAGGCAGAGCAGAAGGTTGTGCGGCTGATGAAGGGTGAGGACGGCAATCCCATAGAGCTTCCCTTCGACGAAACGGAGTAGGCCATGAAACAGTGGTATCGTACCCATGTAGATCAGATCGAGGCGTACTTATCCGCCTGTTTCCAGGAGGATCGCCCCTGGCAGACCCTCTATGAAGCTATGCGCTACAGCCTATCGGGCGGCGGCAAGCGGATTCGGCCTGTCTTGACATTGGAATTTAGCCGTATTGTGGGCGGGGATCCGGAAAAGGCGCTGCCTTTTGCGGCGGCCATTGAGATGATCCACACCTATTCCCTCACCCACGACGATCTGCCGTCTATGGACAACGACGATCTGCGCCGGGGTAGGCCCACATGTCATATCCGGTTTGACGAGGCCACGGCCATCCTGGCGGGAGATGCCCTCCAGTCGGCGGCGTTCCGGGAAGTTCTTTCGGCGGATCTGCCGGAGGATGTTCGTTGCCGGGCGGGGCTGATTTTAGCCCGGGCCGCCGGGGAGGACGGCATGGTGGCGGGTCAGGTGCTGGATCTGGCGGGGGAGATGAGATCCCTCACGGCGGAGGAATTGGATCAAGTCCACAAGCATAAGACGGCCGCGCTAATCCAGGCGGCGGCCATGCTGGGCGTCATCGCCGGCGGCGGCACGGAGACCCAGATCGGTGCGGCCAGCCGTTTCGCCAAAGCCCTGGGGACGGCCTTTCAAATCAAAGACGATATCCTGGACTGCGAGGGAGACGTGCACCAACTGGGCAAACCCATCGGCTCCGATGTGGAATCCGGCAAGACCACCTTTGTCACCCTCTATGGGTTGACAGGGGCAAAACAGATGCTGCGAGAACAGACCCAAGCGGCCAAAGATGCCCTCATGGTTGCATTTGACGATATAGACGGCCTGCTGTGGCTCTCGGATTGGCTGTTGGAGCGGAAATATTGAAGAAAATAGGCAGGGAATAGGCGGGGATAGAGGGTAAATGCCCCCGATATAGACGCGAAATAGCTATATCCCAAGCTCTACAAAGAGTGCCATTAGCCCGTAGATAATCAGCGCCAGCCCGGAGATGATGTGGCTGAACACAGGGGCGATGCGCTTTACGTATTTGGTTCGGGCCAGATGAAACGACAACGCCGAGTAGCCGAAATGGGCCAGGGCGACAGTGAGGGGAATCGCAAAAGTTGAATTTGGCAGGAAGATAAACGTGATCCCTATAGTGATGAGCATGGCTTCGGCGCTCATCACCAAGCCCACGAGGATAATTGTCTTCAGCGAATTGTTTTCCGCCCCCGTATCTCCTCTGCGGTGTCTCATATATGCGGAGATAAAATAGTGCAAAATATACCAGAGGCCCAGGGCGATGAATGAGAACCCCACGATCAGATCGGTATCAAAGGCAATGGATTCATAAATCCGTTCTGCGATGACAAAACCGAGGACACAGAGGCCAAAAAGAAATGCGTTGATGATGGCGAGATATAAAAACTTGCACCTCTTTTGCAGTCCCAGGGATAGTCCGATGAAAAATGCGTCCACAGATACGATCAAACCGGACAAAATTGGCATAAACATAGTAAATCCACTCCTATCTTCATACTATGACTATATGCAATTTCCCGCCCAACCGTCACTGGATAAGGAAAAAACCAGCCGGCAGAATTAACTTCTGTCGGCTGGTTTTTCGATTTTATGATCCTCAATGCACCTGACGGATGGGGGTGTCGTCCAGATAGCAGCCTAGAATCTCCATATAGCTGCACCGGGCGGCGGCGTTTTGCAGTGCGTTGGCCATGGCTTCCCGGCCGATATTGCCCTCTAAGTCGCAGAAGAAATAGTATCTGCCGTCGGACATGGGGCGGGATTCCAGGCGTTTCATGTTGATATCCTCGCTCATGAGGGGGAATAGGGCGTCCACCAAAGCACCGCTTTTATGAGAGGTGAGGAAGGTGATACTGACGGTATCACAGGCCTCGTCGTACTCGGGTGCGGCGGCGATGACGATATAGCGGGTGCGGTCGTCCGAGTTGGGGGAGATGTTGGGGGACAGGATGGATAGCCCTGCCGCTTGGGCGGCGCGGGTGGAGACGATGGCCGCCGCCTCGCCGGCCGGGGGCTGGTGGACACGGGCGGCGGATTCGGCGAAGTTACGGCAGGTGGTAGATTGCCAATGCCTGCCTCGCAGGAAACGCTTACAGAGCTTAAAGGCCTTGTCAGAGGCATAGACCGCCCGGATATCCTCCAGTTTTGTGCCGGGGAGGGCGGCCAGGGCGTATTCCGTGGGTACCCAAGTCTGACCGACGATATAGCAGCCGTATTTCCGCAGGAGGTCATAGACCTCGCCAATACCGCCGAAAGCGGAGTTTTCGATGGGGACGACGCCGTAGGTGGCCTTTAAATCTTTGACGGCCATGAATACATCTTCATAGTCCTCTAGGGGCGTGGGGGAGACACCGGAGAAGAGTTTCCGCACAGCCACTTCACTCCAACTGCCGGGTACGCCCTGATAGGCCACGGTAACGTCCTCTGTGGGGGGCGGTGTTGGGTCGGGGAAGTGGAGCTCATCCGGGGTGCCGTAGAGTTTCGCTCTCTGGCGGGATTTGGACATGGCCATAAACGAGCGCATAAGGGTGACAGCCTCGCCCCGGAGATCGGGAGAAGCGGTCTCAAAGACCCGTTGGAGAATGGCCTCCTCCCGCTTGGAATCCACCAGGGAGATGTTGTTCTCGCGTTTGATCTCGGCGATGTCGTCGGACAGGTGCATCCGCTCGGCAAACAACGCCAGCAGATCCCGGTCGATCTCGTCGATGCGGATACGGATGTTGGATAGTTTTTCTGACATGAGTTCATCTCTCCCTTGTATGGTTTTTCTTGTATGTCGAAAGCGGACAAGAAGGACTAGCTGTTAATCGCCCCATGGACGCGGCGGAGTTTTTGGGCCAGGGTGTGGAAGACCTCCGGCGTAATGGACTGGGGGCCGTCGCAGAGGGCGTATTGGGGGGCGTTGTGGACTTCGATAATCAGGGCGTCTGCGCCCACGGCGACGCTGGCCAGAGATAGAGGCTCCACCAGATGCCAGTATCCCGTGCCGTGAGAGGGGTCTACAATGACAGGCAGATGGGATTTTTTCTTTAAGACAGGTACTGCGGATAAATCCAGCGTATTGCGGGTGGCGGTCTCGAAGGTGCGGATGCCGCGCTCACAGAGGATTACATCGGCGGTGCCGCCGGAGAGGACGTATTCGGCGGACATGAGAAGTTCTTCAATGGTATTGGCCAGGCCCCGTTTGAGCAGGACGGGCTTTTTCAATTTGCCCACTTCCCGCAATAGAGAGAAGTTTTGCATGTTCCGCGCACCGATCTGGATCACATCTACATCCCGGGCGAAATCGTCTAAGTGGTCGTGGCTCAAGAGTTCCGTGACAATGGGGAGGCCTGTCTTCCGGCTGGCGATTTTGAGGAGTTCCAGACCATCTAACCCCATGCCTTGGAACGCATAAGGGGAACTGCGGGGCTTAAAGGCCCCGCCCCGGAGGAAAGTGGCCCCAGAGGCCGCCACATCCCGGGCGATGGAGAGAATTTGCTCCTCACTTTCCACACTGCACGGCCCGGCCACTAAGGTCAAGTTGCCGCCGCCGATGGTGTGGCCTTTTACGTTGATGACCGTATCCCGGGGGTGTAATTTCCGGTTGGCCAGCTTATATGGATCCGAGACCCGCATAACGGAGTCCACAATGTCGATCCGCAGGAAGGACTCTTGGTCAATATCAGAGGTATCGCCGGCGATGCCCAGCATGGTTGCATTCTCCCCGTGGATGTGCTGGACTAGGAGACCTTTGGCCTCGATGCTCTGACGGAGCTTGTCGATGGCCTCCTGCTTTGCGTCGGGGACGAGGACTAAAATCATTGGGCTGCCGCTCCTTTCTGGAGAAGGGTCTCCCGGATGACCTCCGCCATGGCGGTATAATCCATATCCCGGTTCAAGAAGAGATGGTCGGAGATCAGAGACTGATAGATCAAGGTGTCGATACCGTTTTGGGTCGTGAGTCCCAGGGCCTCCGCCTGCTCCAAGAAAGCGGTTTTCGGAGGCGTACAGATTAGATCACAGACCACGGCGGATTTTGGGAGGGCCGAGAGGAAGGACATATCTGTCCACTGGGCGTCTACGCCCTCCATCCCCAGAGGGGTGGTGTCGATGAGGATGTCTGTGCGGGGTGCGCTGTTTTGCAGGGCCCGGAGGGACATATCCCCCCAGGAGATGGGTGCATTCCGGTTCTGGGAGCGGATGGCCGTAGCGATCTGATGGGCCTGCTCCGGGCGGCGGGCTAAAATCTCCACCCGGTCGGCCCCCTCTTGGATGGCGTGGAGGGCCAGGGACCCGGCGAAACCGCCGGCGCCCAGGATGAGTACCCGTTTATCCAGCGGAGCGATGCCTTTTTGTCCCAGGGCCAGGAAAAAGCCCAGGGCGTCAGTGGAGTGGCCGATGAGGCGGCCTCTCTGGTTGACCACAGTGTTGACAGAACCCGTGAGATCCGCTTCAATAGAGAGCTCGTCCAGATAAGAGGCGATCTCTAACTTGTGGGGCGTCTTGATCTCAAACCCCTGATAATTCTCCCGCCGGACCCGATCCAGCCATGCGGGCAGGTCGCCCCGCTCAATGCGGATGCGTTCGGAGGTGGGGTTGGGGACGTAGTGGCGGAGCGCCGCCAAGTGGATATCCGAGGCCAGACACTGGGGGAGAGGGTCGCCGATGATGGCGAATTTCGGGTTTTGCAACGTATGGATCAATTCGGCCAACTCTGCGACGACATCTTCCAAAGGGCCGTCATTGAGCAGGGTGGCGTCGGCGTATTTCCGGTAGAGGTTCATACGGGCCCGGTGGATGCTCTTCACCGCCTCGGCACCACCTTTTAGAAGGGGGCGATAAGAGGTGTCTAAATCAGAGAGGAGCTTGGAGAGGGGCCGATCTATGAAGATGATCCGTCCGGCGGCGCCTAGGGCCGCCATGTTCTTTGGGCGCAGGATAATCCCGCCGCCGGTGGCGATGACAGAATTTTTCCGGGAGGCGGCGAACTCCGCCACCTCGGTTTCCCGGTCACGGAAAAAGGATTCGCCGTGGTGCTGGAACTGATCGAAGACGGAGAGTCCCACCTGATCCTCAATGTAGTGATCCGTATCAAAGAAATCCATCCCCAAACGGGCCGCGACAGCTTTTCCCAGGGTGGTTTTTCCGGAGTTCATGAGGCCGATCAATACAATGTTGTCCATAGTGGCAGCTCCTTTTGGGTTCCTATTTTTATATTCCTGTTTGATATGCGTCCAATAGACAGATGGCGAGGCACGCCTCCACCACTGGGAGGGCCCGGGGGACGATGCAGGGGTCGTGGCGGCCTTGAAGGGTGAGAGTCTTGCTCTCACCGGATTCCAGGCAGACCGTCTCTTGGGGTTGAAAAATAGAGGGGGTGGGCTTGATGGCCACACGGAAGATGAGAGGCATCCCGTTAGAGATGCCGCCGTTGATGCCGCCGTTGTGGTTTGTAGTGGTAGTATAGACGCCGTCCGCCATGCGGATGGGGTCATTGGCTTGGCTGCCTGTCAGTTTGGCGATCCCGAAACCTGTGCCGAACTCCACGCCCTTGACGGCAGGGATGGCGTATAGGATAGAGGCGATCTGCCCCTCCAGATTGTCAAAATAAGGCCCGCCCAGCCCAGGGGGGACGCCTACGGCGGCGCACTCGATCACTCCGCCCACGGAGTCGCCCTGTTCTTTTGCGGAGCGGATAATGTCCTCAATCGTGGGCTGCATCCGGGTGTTGAGCATGGGGAAATCAGAATGGGTCAACTGATCCAACTGATGGGCGGTAGGGTTCTCAAAGGGGGTGTCCTCAAATTTCCAGATGGCGGCCAGATGGGCGCCGATGGTGATGCCGTGGGACTTGAGGATCTGACGGCAGATGGCCCCGGCAAAGACCAGGGGGGCCGTGAGCCTGCCGCTGAAGTGTCCGCCGCCCCGGTAGTCGGCGTGGCCGCCGTATTTGAGATATGCGGCGAGATCGGCGTGGCCGGGCCGGGGGCGGGCGGGGTCATAGTCTTTTGATCTGGCGTTCTCATTACGGATTATGCCGCAGAGGGGCGCTCCTGTGAGTTTGCCCTCGAATAGGCCGCTTAGAATTTCCACTTTATCGGCTTCTTTTCGGAGGGTGGCCAGGGCGGATTTCCCCGGCGCACGCCGGGCCATCTGGCGGTGGATCTCCGGGAGATCCAAGGGGAATCCGGCGGGGAGGCCGCTGATGACGGCGCCAATCCCCTCGCCGTGGGATTCGCCGAAGATGCTGACTGTAATCTGCTTGCCGAATGTGTTCATGTGTTCTCCTAAATCTTCAAAAAATCATCCCAGAAACCGGGATAGGACTTGTTGACGCAGGTTGGATCATCAATCTCCACGGTGCCTTGTGCTCTCAGGGAGGCCAGGGCCGCCATCATGGCGATCCGGTGGTCGTTGTGGCTGTGGCATCTGCCCCCTGTGAGGTGGGGGACGCCCTCAATCTCCAGATAATCCGATCCCTCGGTGATCTTTGCGCCCAGGCGGTTTAATTCTGTGGCCACGGCGTGGAGGCGGTCACTCTCCTTCATCCGCAGGCGGGCGGCGTTTATAATCCGGCTTGTTCCCCTGCAGAAGCAGAGGAGGGCGGCCATGGGCGGCACCAGATCCGGCGTATCGGAGACGTCTACTGTGATCCCCTGCAGGTTGCCGCCCCGGACTTGCACCGTGTCGGGGGCGATCCAGTCCACTTGCCCCCCCGCTTGGGCGATTACGTCCAAAAAGGCCCGGTCGCCTTGGCTGGAATGGGGATTTAATCCCTTACAGATCACCTCACAACCCAAGGCGCCGGCGGCCAATAAAAAGGCGGCGGAGGAGTAGTCGGCCTCCACGGTGTAGTCCGCGGGGGCGTATTGCTGGTTGCCGGGGACGGTGAATTTCTGGTAGTTCTCGTGTTCGATCCGAATCCCAAAGTGGGCTAGGGCATCTAGGGTCAAATCCACATAGGAGGCGGATTCCAGGGCGGTGGTGATCTCAATGACACTGTCCCCATCCAGGAGGGGGAGGGCAAAGAGGAGGCCCGTGACGAACTGACTGCTCACATCTCCCGGCAGACAGAACGTACCGGGGGTCAGCTTGCCACTGACCGTGAGTGCAACCTCGGATTGCTCCAGTGTCACGCCGTTGGGGGTGAAGCAATCCACATAGGGGGCCATGGGTCGTGATAAGAGCCTGCCCTGGCCGGTGAATTTAACAGGGATGCCATAGACGGCGGCCAGGGGGATAAAAAATCGGAGGGTAGAGCCGCTCTCCCCGCAGTCTAGCACGGCGCCCTCTTGGGGAGCGGATGGAGGCGTAAGAAAACTGACCGTGCCGGGGGACCGTACAAAGGACGCACCCAGGGCCGTGAGACAGTCACAGGTGCGGTCGATATCCATATTGTCTACCACATTGGAGACCCGCTTCCCGCCCGCCAGGGCCGCACAGATCAAAGCCCTGTGGGAGAGGCTCTTAGAGGGGGGGAGTTGAATTGTTCCGGCGGGGCGCTTAGTGATGCGCATGGTAGCGGCTCCTTTTGGGTCGATTTGCATAATGTGTGGCTATTTAAAGCTGTCGCTATACGCTTTTAAATCTCGCTTGATCTCGTCCGGCAATTGATTGTACTCCATGTCAGAGACTGCGCCCTCTAGGGCGTAGAGGTGGACGAGGCATACGTATGGGTCGCGCAATTTTAGTCGGATAAAAGCTTCTTTACTTCCGATTTTCTTTAATTCTTCTGCTGTGAGAATATCGACGGCCTTTAGCTTTTTTTCCAGTTCTTTTCCGATGTTTCGCAGGGAAGTCAATTCAGTCAATGCTATCATCTCCTATTCAAACGATTAAAGTTTTTTATAACGTATACATCCGCTGGGTGAACTCTGACATGGTGGTCTCGTGGATGAAACAGTTGCCGATCTCTCGGATAAGGATGAGGCGGAGGATGTCGCCTGTGGCTTTCTTGTCCAGGGATATGTGGGATATAATGGATTCCGGGGAGATGACAGTATCCATGGGGAGGTCAAAATCAGCCAACAGATTGCCGATTTCTGCGGCGACCCCGGGGCGGGCGACGCCCAGGGCCTCGCTGTAGCGGGCGGCGAAGACCATGCCCAGGGCTACGGCCTCGCCGTGGAGGAATCGGGTATAGCCGCCGTGTCGTTCGATGGCGTGGCCGAAGGTGTGGCCGAGATTGAGAAGCATCCGATCCCCCCGATCCAACTCGTCCCGCTGGACGAATGCGGCCTTAATGGCGCAGCATTGGCGGATAATACCGGGGAGTGCGGGTTCAAGGCCGGATCGTCCCCCGATTTGGGCCAGTTGAGCGAGTAGGGCAGGAGAGGCCAGGACGCCGTATTTGATCACCTCGGCCATGCCGCCGGAAAACTCACGGGGGGGCAGAGAATCCAAGGTGTCGGTGTCAATAATCACCAGACGGGGTTGCCAAAATGTACCCGCCAGATTTTTGCCGTGGGCCAGGTTGACCGCAGTCTTTCCCCCCACAGAGGAGTCCACCTGACTTAGAAGGGTAGTGGGGAGCTGCACGTAGTCAATGCCCCGCATATAGACACTTGCGGCAAAGCCGCCCAAGTCGCCAATGACCCCGCCCCCCAGGGCGATGAGGAGATCGGAACGGGTCAGGCGTGCGGCGGCCATCTGTTCTAGAACGGTTTCTAAGTTGGAAAGGGATTTGCTCGCCTCACCGGGGGGGAGGAGGACGGGGATTGCTGTGATGCCCGCCTGCTCCAGGGAGGCTGTGACGGTTTGGCCCCAGAGCGCCCAGACGGATTCATCGGATAGGAGGACGGCGCGTTTGCCGGGGAAGATCTCCCGGATCAGGCTGCCGCTCTGGGATAGGAGATCCTGGCCGATATGGATATTGTAGGTCCGGTTCCCCAGACCAATGGCCAATTGTTCCATCTTCCCACCACCTCCGTATTTTCCAACAAATATACCACAAAAAAATAGTGAAATCAAGGAAGACAAGCCTTTTTGGCGAATCTAAATGTTTATCCCAGGCAAAAGACGTATATTGACAGGGAAATAGAGACGATATAGAATAGAAATAGACACTAGATAGGGGGGCGATAGAGATGGAACAGACGAAAATTGACCGGATTAACGCGTTGGCGAAAAAACATAAGGCAGAGGGGCTCACCCCGGAGGAACATGCGGAGCGGGAGACACTGCGTGAGGCATATGTGGCGTCGGTGCGGAAGAATTTGATCGGACAGTTGGAGAACACCTATGTGATGGATGAGGATGGGAACAAGCAGAAGCTAAAGCGGCGGGAAGAATAAGCGCCGGAGGGAGAATAGAATGTCTATAACGCTAAGTCCAGAATTAAGGGGCCGGATGCAGGACCTCTTTCGCAACTTAATCAATGTATTCGTATTTGACCAGATCCCGGCGAACAAGCTGAGAAACGCGACCAGGGCATATGCCCGCACAATGGGGAACGATGAAACGGTGATCGTGCTCTATGACGATACCGTGTTTGGCTCATCGAGAGACGGGTTTCTTTTGACCACAAAGCGTCTATACGGAAAAAATATTTTGGAGAGCGGTTCGTTTGTAGAACTTGGGGATATCATCAACTTAACCTTCGTCTCAGGGGCGGCGCCGGAGGCGCGTGCGGTCACCAGAGCCGGTGTGATGAAAAAACAACTTGTCGTATCCCAGACAAACGGTCAGGCGGAGGCGCTGTTTGAGGCCTTGCAACAGGCCGTCGCACTGCTGAATCCAAACCTCGCCCCCGGGGGCGTGCCCGCTGTAGACACGGGGCAGATCCAGACCCCGGTACGTTGCAATAGTTGCGGCGCGAGCGGTCAAGTGGCGGTGTGCGAGTATTGCGGGAATGGGGTATAGGCGGGGGTGGAAAACAGCTCCCCAGGGGGCCTTCTCTTGCCGCCCTGGGGCAATTCATCTTGCGGACGGGAAAACACCCGCCGCCTGCGGGCGGCACCCTCTTTATAAAAGAGGGCAGGGGTTGCCCTTTGGTGTTTGACGGGGGATTTGACCTTGGCAACGGCCCTTTGTCTACAGACTGAGCTGGCGCAGATGCGTCAGTTTTTTTCGTGTTTTTGTATACCCTTTCAAGTTAACATAAAAACTAAATTTTTTGAATTATGCATTGACATAACATAGTTGTTGTGCTATACTAAGAAAGGTAAAAGACAAAGAAAATATTGTGATACAAGTAATCAAGAAAGGGTGTGTAACATATGAAAAGTTTACATAACAACATAATGAACGGAGAGGAAAAAATAGCGGTAATTGGACTGGGTTATGTGGGTATGCCCCTGGCCGTGGCCTTTTCAAAAAAAGCGGACACCATTGGATTCGATGTAAACGAAGAGAAAATACACACCTATCAACAGGGCATTGACCCCACGAAAGAAGTGGGGGATGCGGCGATTCAAAGTTGTACGGTTGATTTCACCAGCGATGAGACGCGGCTCAAAGAGGCAAAGTTCTTGATCGTCGCCGTGCCGACGCCCATTGCCAGCGACAAGTGGCCGGATTTGAAATATGTGATCTCCGCCAGCGAGATGATTGGGCGAAACCTGACAAAGGGCGCTATCGTTGTGTACGAGTCCACGGTTTACCCCGGGGTGACGGAAGATATCTGCATCCCCCTATTAGAAAAGGCGTCCGGCATGAAGTGCGGTGTGGATTTTACAGTCGGGTACTCCCCGGAGCGGATTAACCCAGGAGACCAGGTGCATCGATTGGAAAACATTGTGAAAATTGTGTCCGGTGTGGATGAGGAGAGCTTGGAGGAGATCGCAAAGGTCTACGAATTGGTGGTAGAGGCCGGTGTCCACCGGGCCAGTTCCATCAAGGTCGCGGAGGCGGCCAAAGTGGTTGAAAATTCCCAGCGGGATGTGAACATCGCCTTTATGAACGAGCTGGCAATGGTGTTCGACAGAATGGGCATCAATACCCAAGAGGTGGTAAGCGCCATGAACACCAAGTGGAATGCCCTGGGGTTCTATCCGGGGCTGGTGGGCGGCCACTGTATCGGCGTGGACCCCCACTACTTCATCTATGAGGCGGAAAAACTGGGGTATCACAGCCAGTTGATCCTCTCCGGCAGACGGATCAATGAGAAGATGAGCACCTTTGTGGGAGAGGCGATGATTAAGCAGCTGGTATTGGCGAATAAAAACGTCAGACAGGCAAAAGTTGCGATTTTGGGACTGACTTTTAAGGAGAACTGCCCGGATATTCGGAACTCAAAAGTGGTGGATCTCATAGAATACTTGCGCTCCTACGGCATAGAGCCCCTGGTGGTCGACCCTGAAGTTCCGGCGGAAGACGCAAAGCGGGAGTTTGGAATAGACCTGGTATCTCTGGAGGATTTGCACGATGTGGACTGCCTGGTATTTGCAGTCGCCCACGACGGGTTCCAAGAGATGGACACTGCAAAATTAGAGACGATGTTTGGGGACTTCCCCAATGACGAGAAAGTTGTAATTGACGTGAGAAGCAAGTTAGATAAGGCCGAAATCGAAAGACAAGGCTACCGGTATTGGCAGCTGTAATGTACGCATGACAGGAGGTGCGCAATGTCTGTAAACGCCATGAAACAAGAGAAATTGCATAAAGAAAAATTATATGAGAAATATCGTAAAAATACGACGACAATCGATGCGGGCGAGGTCAAAAAGCTAAACCGCCCCTTTACGCCCCTGGGGAGGATTGCTTCGATTCTCTCAATCGGGATGCTCATTGTTGCAATCTGGCAGTTTACGGCGAGAGCGGAGTACTTGTATTACCTGGGCGGGATGATGTTTGCCTATCTGATTTTCCGACAAGTTCTCGCCCTATTTTACAGACCCTGTAAAAAAGAGCTGACCAAGGACTATAAAGTGTCTGTTATCCTCACGTGTTTCAATGAGAACCCCACCTCTGTGGTGTCCATATTTGAAAATATCCTGGCGCTGGACTACCCGGTGCATGAGATCATCTTCTTGGATGATGGCAGTAAGGATGCCCTGGCGTTTGAGGTTGCGAAATCCTTTGCGGAAGACCATCAGGATGACCCCAACGCGCCCCGATTCCAGATTCTCCGGTTTGAGGAGAATCGCGGAAAACGGGAGGTGATGATTGACGGGATTTTAAATGCCGGCGGGGACTACCTGTTTATGGTTGACTCGGACTGCGAAATCTTGCCAAACGCGCTGACGGAACTCCTGCGCCCCTTTGAAGACGAGAAAACCACATCGGTTGTGGGGAATATCGGGATTCTCAATAGAAAAGAGAACTTTCTCACCAGGCTGCAGGCCATCTCGTACTACGGCGCGTTTCAATTGGGCCGGGGTGCGCAGTCTGTGACGGGAGACGTCATCATCTGCAGCGGCGCGTTCAGCTTGCATAAAAAAGATTTTATCTTAGAGCATCTGGAAGCGTTCAGAGAGAACAGGTTCCTGGGTATAGAGGTGTCGGCGGGGGAGGACCGTTCCCTCACGTCTATCTCCAAAATGTCCGGCGGGAAAATACGGTATCAAAACACGGCCTACTGTGAGACAGAGGTGCCGAATACGTGGAGAAAATTCCAAAGACAGCGTAGGAGATGGCAGCGGTCCGCATACGTCTGCAGCTTAAAATCCGTGAAAGATATGTTCCCCAGAAAGCTGTTGTTCCTGTTCTGGACCTTTGCCGAGGCCTATTTCTGGCTGATTGCCACTGTCCTGTTCATCGTGGCGGTGGTGGCGAGAGGGTTTTATATGAACCCCATAGACATTATTCTGTACTTCATCATTATCGCCTACAAACAAAATATCTTCTACCTCTTCTATCAACCCCTCCGCTTTATCCTGGCACCCATCTATTTCCTGGCCTACGGCATCTCCCTGACCGTGACGCGGATCCATGCGGCGATTACGATCAAGAACGACGACTGGGGCACGCGGGGCGGCGAAAAAGAGGGAGAAGAACAGGTGGAATCAAAAAGGTCGGAAAAGAAAAAATGTGTTGCGGCGTGAGAACATTGCCGATAAAATCAGAGCCGGCGCAGTCAATTGACTGCGCCGGTTTTGGGTTATGCTTTAGCTTAAACAACCACCACTTCAAGTGGTGGTATTAAAACTCTTTAGATTCAAGGACCTCCTTTTGTTAGAATAGGTGTGGGTTTGCCAACCGCACCAAAACAAAAGGAGGTTT
>Ga0123355_10000360_pt1 | contig 59045 bp, 54 predicted proteins | sample TergutEmb28metaG_3_FD_89872 | JGI IMG/M metagenome (GOLD analysis project Ga0123355, IMG submission 89872) | Embiratermes neotenicus P1 segment gut microbial communities from Petit-Saut dam, French Guiana - Emb289 P1 | ecosystem: Host-associated > Arthropoda: Insects > Digestive system > Gut ... | reverse complement strand
TGCGTATGCGTTCTGCCAGTTGGCGGTCGGTTTCTTGTAGGGTTTCTTGCGTGGTGCCGAGTTGCCGCCGCAGTGTGGAAGTGCCGGTTTGCAAGTCATCAATGCCGCGTTGTAGGTTCATTATAGCGGTTTGCAAGGTAGAAATTCGTCTTTGATATTCATTCATTTGTCTTTGCGCGGCCGCTCTTGTGTCTGGGCATGAGGCGGTGTTGGCGGTAGCAGCTAATTGAGAAAGGGCGTTTATCATACGGCCTATTTCGCGGTTGTGTGCGGTAATGGTGTCTTGCATGTGGGGTGCTTGCGCGTTAAGAGTTTGCTCTATTTCGCGCCATATTCCATTGGCGGCGGATGCGTTCCATGCCATATCCACTTGGTGGCCGGTGGGATCTTCCGCAAGGGCACCAGGGATGCTCCGTACAATTCCGACGTATTCATGACGCAGGTTGTTAATATTATTTAATGCAGTCATTAATTGTGCCGCGGTCTCCTGCACCACCGGGGTCGTGGCAGGCAGTAGAAAATCAGTACTGCAAATCTGCTGTACATACATAAGGGCCTGGTATATCGATTCGCCATTGGCTAGGTTGGCGTCTGTCGCGTATTGCATGGCTTGCCAATATATGTCCCGGTCGGCCACGATATTTTCACTGCCGCCGCCGCCGCCACCGGACAGGGCTTGGTCGGGGGTATAGGGCAGCTCGCGTTCGTTGGTGATGGATACGCCGTGTGCATTACGATTGTGTACGCCGATGGCGGCGTTAAGTACAGCTTCGGCCCGTGACAGCCATTGCTTGGCGGCACCGCCTACAAATCCGTTGAGCATGATGACATCCTCCTATGGGTTTGATTATTGTAAATCAAAACTTTTGGCAATGATACCCTCTTCGGCTTGCAGATGTTGTGCCGAGCCTACTATGGCGGTGATGAAGTGATTGACAGCCTCGACCATCACGGTCGTGCTGCGTTCAAACAGTTCTATGCCTTCTTGTGCGGTTTGGTTGCTTACACCACCCAATTGCCCCATTTGACTGCGCGCTCTTTGAAGCAGGTTGTTGGCATGCGAAGTTCCGTTGGATATGTTGTTTGGGGCTTGGCCCATGGTATCAAATACGTTGTTATAATTTACATTTATGATTGACATGTCAAATCTCCCTCCAATAAATCCATTGCTGAAAATAATTGATTCAACATTTCCTTGGCTTTTGCCTGTTTTAATTCCATTATTTCTAAAATTTGACTTCGCTCTTGCTCTTTACCCGCTATTACAGGGAGTACGAGTTCCAACTCCATATCGCTGAGTAGAGATGCGTGCCAATCGCCAATTAAATCTTGGCGCATGGTTTTAATTTCTTCCAGCATTTGCGCTCTCGTTAAATGGCGCATGGAATCACCGCTTTCTTGTTTGTTGGCCATAGAATACTATGTGAAAAAAAAAAACAACTTATTACTGAAGCTTTTTGTCGTAAAATAAAAAAGCCCCGCGCGGGCTGCGCAGGGCATGGATAATACGCGTTTCCTCATGGCTTGAGGCAACGCCGGGTGATTCAGTTGTTATGTTGCCATTGACTACGTGGTTTGCAGCTTGCGGCTTTTTATATTTGGTGCGGTGGTTACAGGCGGGCAGCCCATTATAGTACTTCCTGTTGTTGACTCTCTCTGGCCAGAGGTTTTTGTGAGTCTAAGTCCGGTGGTAACGATTCGATCCTTAAGCATGTGTTGTACGGGATGCACGCAGGGACGTTTGCATACGTTTGTCATGAGAGCCGTGTATACATGTGCGGATGTCTAGGATACGCCGATGACTTGGGGGCAGTATAGCGTGGATTTTTGCGTAGGTTTGTTTTGACATGTTTTGCAATTCATGATAGATTCCGCGGTTATGCTTCGCTGGGTTCGTGTGGCTCGCCGGGTGGCCTGGCGGGGTTGACGTGTACCATGCAGTGTTTTACTTTGGGGAAGGCGGCTTCGATTTGGTCGTGGACTTCTTCGGCTATGGCGTGGGCTTCGCTTAGCAACAGCGTGCCTTCTAATTGGATATCGGCTTCTACGAAGATTTTGTTGCCGAAGAGGCGGGTGTCCAAGCGGTCGATGCCTTGGACTTGGGGATGGGTGGTGATGACGGTGCGCATGGCTTCTTGGGTTTCGTCGTCGGCGGCTTTGTCGGTTAGTTTGTTAATGGCGTCGATGGCAATTTGGAAGGCAGTTTTGAAGATGAAGAGGCAGATGATGAGCGCGGCGACGGCGTCCATGATGGGGAAGCCCAACATGGCACCACCGATGCCAATGAAGCTGCCGATGGAGGACAGGCCATCGGCGCGGCTGTGCCATGCGTCGGCCATGAGGGCTTGGGAATCAATTTTGCGGGCGGCGGCGCGCACGTACCAAAAGAGGCCTTCTTTGACCACGATGGAAATCGCGGCTGCAATGAGCGCGATGAGGCCGGGGATGGGCAAATAAAATTCCCCCGTGCCGCGGGCAGAGAAGGCTTCCCATACGGTTTGCAAGCCCGACCAGCCAATGCCCACACCTACATAAGTAACCAAAGCCACCAACACCAACGTCGCAATGCATTCAAACCGTTCGTGCCCATAAGGATGGTCTTTGTCCGCCGCCTTGCCCGAAAGCCGGATGCCAATAATCACCACCACAGTACTAATCAAATCCGTAATCGAATGCACCGCATCCGAAATCATAGCCGCAGAATTACCCAAAATCCCCGCTGCCAACTTAAAAGCCGAAAGCAAAATATTAACAAAAATCGAAACCCGCGCAGCACGCATGGCCGTTCTCATCGTAGTTTCCATGTCGCATCACCTATCATTAAAATTTTTTTATCATAAAAACCGCGCGTGCGCGGTTTGTGTTGTTTTTATATTTGTGCAATACAACCGTCCGTGGCGGCGAAGCCTCATCAGGGGTCAAGGGGCGCTGGTGCCCCTTGCGGGTCTGGGCAGCGCCCAGGGTCTTGCTTTTGACCTTGGCCCCGACCTTAACCGCGCCGCCGCAGTATAAGGCCGCTTTTTAGCACCGTCAAATAAGTTGTGCTATACTAACCGCATGAAAATTCGATTGCAAAAAATCCTATCCCCCACCGCATCGCGGCGTAAAGCGGATGCGTTTGTGGCAGAAGGCCGCGTTACGGTGAACGGCGTGGTGGCAGTGCCGGGTACGCAAGTCGACCCCAACGTGGATGTAATCTTGCTGGACGGCAAGCCTATTCAAGTGGCGACGGCGCATGTATATCTTATGCTGCACAAGCCAGAAGGTGCGCTGACGACAGCAGACGACCCGCAAGGCCGGCCGACGATTTTTGATTTACTACCGGAAGAAATGCGGCCGCCGTTGGGGCGTTGCTTTAGCGTGGGGCGGTTGGATGCGGATTCGAGCGGGCTGCTGCTGGTTACTACGGATGGTGATTGGGCGTATCGTATTACGCATCCGTCGTTTGTATGTAAGAAAAAATATATTGCGCGGGTGCAAGGCGTGCCTAGCGAGGATGCGATGAAGGCGTTCCGCGCAGGGTTGGATATCGACGGCAAACGCACCGCGCCGTGCGAAATTGAACTCATAAAAAAAGAGCGCGACGCACGGGTGTGCGTGACGCTCCATGAAGGCCGAAACCGTCAAGTACGTAAAATGCTGTTAGCCATCGGCCACCGAGTCATCACGCTCAAGCGTGTGGAAATCGGCGGCGTGCGGCTGGGGGCGTTACCGAAAGGTCAATGGCGGCTACTAACCACGCAAGAGATTAATCAACTCGGCTAATTTTTCGCGCTCGTCGTCGCTTAGCATTAAATCTACGGATGCGGTGGCTTTGCCTTTCGACGTTGCTTTGTCTTTTCCGGTCAATAAAAAATCTGCGGTGCACCCAAAATAGGTACATACTTGCATGAGGCGGTCTACGGTTATGCCACGATCGCCTCTTTCAATTAGCCCCAAATGTCCGGGGGTGAGCCCCAATTTTACCGACAATGTGTCGATGGATAATCCACGGGCTTTGCGCAATACGCGCACGCGGCTGCCCATTTCCTTGCGGATGTTTTGCTTGTTATTCGCCATGTCTACCTGCTTTCGTTACGCAATGTGCGTTTAAATTTGATTTATATTCTGAATGTATTGTAATCAAATAGCGAAAAATAATCAAGCTAGTACAGAATAGATTGCGTGCTGTGCGTGTAATGCAGATGAAGGATATTTCCCGCTCGTCCGCGGTTTGTGGTATAGTTGGGGGTGGAGTTAGTTGGAAAAGAGGGATTAGCAATGGCAAAACATTTGGACTACGGAAATGAGTCGATTACGCAATTAAAGGGCGCGGATCGTGTGCGCAAGCGTCCGGGCGTTATTTTTGGTTCGGACGGGATTGAGGGTTGCCAGCATTCGATATTTGAAATTATTTCAAACTCAATTGACGAAGCACGTCAGGGATATGGAAAAAAAATTGAAATCATCCGCCACAAGGATTTCTCGGTGACGGTCATTGACCAAGCGCGTGGCATGCCTGTGGATTATAACCCGATTGAAGAACGCTACAATTGGGAATTGTTGTTTTGCGAATTGTACGCAGGCGGCAAATATGACAATAACGATGAAGCGGCGAATTACACGTATTCGCTGGGTTTGAACGGGCTGGGCTTGTGCGCTACGCAGTATGCTTCGGAGTACATGGAGGCGGAAATTTTCCGCGAGGGGTACCGCTTTACGTTGCGGTTTGAATCGGGCGAAAATATTGGCGGCTTGAACAAGGAGCCGCATGAGGGGCGCAAGACGGGCACGCGCATCACTTGGCGGCCCGACCGCGCGGTTTTTACAGACATTAATGTACCGGCGGAATGGTATGCGGACATGCTTAAGCGGCAGGCCATCGTCAACGGCGGCCTCATTTTCGTGCTGCGCGACGAAGAAAGCGGCACCGTGCAAAAATTTTGCTACGACAACGGCATCGCCGACTATATCCGCGAACTGGCGGGCGAAACCGCGCTCACCACGCCGCACTTTTTGTCGCACGAAACGCAGGGCCGCGACCAACCCGACAACCCGGAGTACAAGCTCAAATTTGACATCGCGTTCTGCTTCACGCCCGACGGCGGCACACTGGAGTATTACCACAACTCCAGCCACTTGGTGTACGGCGGCGCACCCGACAAGGCCGTAAAATCGGCCTATGTTTCTGCCGTGGACGCCTACCTCAAAGCCAACAACCATTACAAAAAGGACGAGAAGAAAATCACCTTCGGCGACATCGAGGAATCACTCGTGCTCATCGTCAACTCCTTCTCCACCATGACTTCCTTTGAAAATCAGACTAAAAAATCCATCACCAACAAATTCATCCAAGAAGCCATGACCGACTTCTTGAAAACGCAATTGCAAATCTACTTCATCGAGCACAAGGCCGACGCGGTCAAGTTGGCCACGTCCATCCTCGCCAACAAGCGCAGCCGCGAATCGGCCGAAAAGACCCGCGCCTCGCTCAAAAAGAAACTCACCGGCTCCATCGACTTGAATAATCGCGTCGAAAAATTCGTCAATTGCCGCACCAAGGACGTGAACAAGCGCGAAATCTACATCGTAGAAGGCGACTCCGCCCTCGGCTCGTGTAAGCTGGGGCGCGATGCAGATTTCCAAGCCATCATGCCCGTGCGCGGCAAAATCTTCAATTGCCTTAAAGCCGACTACGACCGCATCTTCAACAACGAAATCATCACCGATCTGCTGCGCGTTCTGGGCTGCGGCGTAGAAATCAACCGCAAAGCGGGCCGCCGCAAGACCACCAACACCGACGGCACCACCCCCCGCGCCGAGAAGAAAAACGTGAGCGAATTTGACATCAACCGCCTAAACTGGCGGCGCATCGTCATCTGCACCGACGCCGACTACGACGGCTATCACATCCGCACCCTCATCCTCACCATGCTGTACCGCCTGACCCCCGCCCTCATCGAGGCCGGCAAAGTCTTCATCGCCGAATCCCCCCTCTACGAAATCACCGCGTCAGGCAAAGGCAAAACCGAGACCCACTTCGCCTACAGCGAACGAGAAAAATCCGACATCCTCGCAAAAATCGAAAAAAACAACCAAAAATACACCATCCAACGCTCCAAAGGCCTGGGTGAAAACGAACCCGAAATGATGTGGCAAACCACCATGAACCCCGCCACCCGCCGCTTGGTACAAGTAATCCCAACCGACGCCGCCCGCACGCAGGAGATGTTCGAAACCCTGCTGGGCGACAACCTGCGCGGCCGGAAGGAATTTATTGAAGAAAACGGGCATTTGTACCTTGATATGGCGGAAACTGGGTGATTATAATTTAATGAATTGCAATGCAAAAATAAAATTTTGTACAGTGCTTATTATATATAATGAAAGGAAGATAATTATGAACATTGAAATTATATTAACGATGATAACTGCTTTCACAGCGGTAATTGTTGGAGCTGTTTCAATTTATTTTACACTCAAATCAATCAGGCAACAGCATATACACAACCAAAATAGCGTGATGCCAATATGCAATATAAGGCTTTCAGCAATATCAAGCAAAACGACAATAATTATGCATAATGTTGGCACTGGTCCAATGTTAATAAAAAAGCTAATGTATTTATCTGATGATGGTCAAGAATCAAGAAATATAAAATCATTCATGTTAGGAAAAGTGCCAAGCGGATGTACAACACAAAGTTTTGATAGTTTAGATGTTGGAGTTGGAGAAGAAATCAGGCTTTTGCAATATAAACAACCTGATGACGTTAGTGATGAAGATTATCAAACATATAGATTGCAATTATTAAAATGTTTGGGATTGCTATCTATTTATGTCGAATATGAAGATATATATGGCAATCCAGTTAAGCATAAAAAAGAGTTGAAATTTTTTGATAATGTATATAAAAAGAAAGCAAAAATTCAAATGAATGATAAAATCACAAATGATTAAGAAGCTGTTAATAATCTTCGGCGCGGGCGCGGTAGGCAAGATGACCGTCGGCCAAGCCCTGACTCGCATCACGCCACTGCGCCTATACCACGGCCACATGGACATCGAGTTGGGCATCGACATTTTCGGCTACCGCAAGGCCGCTTTGGACAAGCGCATCCGCGAAGCCGTGTTCGAGGAGTTCGCCGCCGATGACCAACAGTACGGCTTAATTTTCACCTACATGTGGGCACTCGACCGCCCTGAAGATTGGGCGTATATCGACGGCATGGTAGACATTTTCCGCCGCCGCGGTGCGGATATATATTATGTAGAATTGGTGGCTCCGCAGGCCATCCGCTTGCAACGCCATACCGTGGACAACGAAAACCGGCTGGCCAACAAGAAGTCCAAGCGCGACTTAGCGTGGTCGACGGCGTTGCTGAAAAATGAGGACGAAAAATTCCGGCTGTTGAGCAACGATGGTGAGATGCCGTTTGAGAATTATATGAAAATCGATAATTCGGAATTATCGCCGGATGATGTGGCGGCGATGATTAAAGAGCGGTTTGATTTGTAGTGCAAAAGACTAAGACCCTGGGCGCTGCCAAATAAGGCTTTAGCCGGCACCAGACCCGCGAGGGAACGCGTCCTTCGGACCCAGGGCGCATTCGCGCCCGTGCTAAACGCCTGCCACTGGCAGGCAGCGCCCATTGACCCGCGCTGTGCTTCGCGAGGCTTGACGGGTGGCGGGTGCAGAAATCAGTTGGTGGCAATTTGCCACCAACTGAAAAATTATTTTTTGCGGTTGAAAATAATGGTTGCAAATTATTGAACACGATTGGGGATAGGTATGATTCGTTCGTATAAGGATTTTGTGGATACGCTGCTGGATGCGGGATTTTCTATGGCTGGTGGCAACGATGAAGGTATTTATTCTTATATTCATTGGAATTGGAATGACCCGGTGCCCGATGGTTCGCCCATTGCGTGGCATACGGGCGATGCGGAGACCGATCCTTGGGAGTGGCGGATGCGCGTGTTGGACGAGCGTAATGACATTGCATATGCGAAGTTGTTTTTCAAGAAGAACGGTTATATTGCGCGGGCTTGGTATCCGTTTTTTTTGGCGGCGCGACGCGGGAGTGGCGGGCGCGGCCTCGCGACTTTCTGCGAATTATATGAAGCGGGGCAAATCAGTTATGCAGCCAAGCGTGTGTACGATGTCGTGGCACAAAACGGCGCAACCCCCACCCACATCCTGCGCCCTGAAGCGGGCTTCGCCGCCAAGGAGGACAAGGCCGCTTTTGACCGCGCGTTGGTGGAGTTGCAAATGCGCATGTTCCTAACCGTGTGCGGCAAGGCCTACCGCCACCCCCTGCGCGAAAACAACGAAAATTGCTGGGCATCCACCGTCCTATGCACACCGGAAAACTTTTTCGACGAAGCAACCTTCGCCCAAGCCGCAACCCTAACCTCCAACGAAGCCGCGCAAAAAATCACCGCGCAAATCCAACACCTAAACCCCAACGCGCAGGCGAAGAAAATCGAAAAGTTCATCTTCGGAGCGTGACACTGATGCGCCACATGAATAACGTACGTTGGTCAAAACCCCCGCAGTACGAAAAAAACGGCACGCCCTATTTCGGCAGTGACCGCGAGGGCGACCAATTCGACGAAGCGGATATCGCATCGTGGACAACGGGCGGACGATTCGCGCGGCGGTGGCAAACGCGCGGCGCAACCGGCGATTACAACAACGCGGTATACCACGCCCTGTGCCAAAAAGCCGCCGACACGCATTTGCCGCTGATGGAAATCGCCTGCGGCCCCAACTTGGGGCTGCTGCCGGACATCCTAGCCATCCGCCCCGACGCACAAGTGCTGGCCACCGACGCTTGCCCCGCCGTCATCGAAAACTGGCAAGCCTTCATGCAAACCAACGCACCTGAAGCACTCATCCAATTCGCATGCTTCAACGCCGCCAACATGCCGCTACCGTCCAACACCATCGACGCAATCACCTCCAACATCGGCCTGTCGTCCCTGCGCTACGCGGGCGATGACCAAGCGAACGGCATAAGCGAAGCATACCGCGTACTAAAACCCGGCGGTCACCTCTTCACCATCGAAAACGAACACGAAAACAAAGCCATTGTCCAAGAAGTATTCGACCGTTGGGGCAAAAAAAATTGGTTCCGCAACGACAAACTAACTTGGGACGAACGCTTCACCCGCGCCGGTTTCATCATCGAAGAAAAGACTCCGCACTACCGCCGCGTAGAAAGCACCGACTGGGAGCTAGGCGAAGCTGCAGCATCCTTCGGCCTAGAAATCGTCATCACATCCTATGCCTACATCCTACGCAAACCCTAAAACGCCCACCTGCCAAAAACAACGCCAATTACCCCAATAAACCGCTTGCGGTTTCTTACAAAAAGTTTGGTCGAGCTTTTTAAAGCTCGCGGGTGTGGGCAGCGCTCACGGTCTTGCTTTTGACCTTGCCCTTGATTTTTATTCCAACTCAAAAAGGACTGAACGCACGTGCCAAAAAAACTCTCCCCCCCCGTAGCCGCGCCCGAAGCCGAAATCATCGAACAAGCCATTACCGACGCGTTGGAAATCAATTTTATGCCGTATGCGATGAGCGTCATTATTTCCCGCGCAATACCGGAAATGGATGGGTTCAAACCGGCGCACCGCAAACTTTTGTACACGATGTACAAAATGGGGTTGTTGTCATCCACGCGTGGACGCATTAAATCGGCGGATATTGTCGGGCAAACAATGCGGTTAAACCCGCACGGCGATGGGCCTATCTACGAAACGATGGTGCGTCTGACGCGGGGTAATGACGCGCTGCTGCACCCGTTTGTGGACTCGAAAGGTAACTTCGGCAAGCATTCGTCGCGGGATATGGCATATGCGGCAAGTCGCTATACCGAGGCCAAGCTGGATGAAATCTGCCGCGAAATTTTTGCGGATATCGACAAGAATGTCGTGGATATGGTGGATAATTATAACGGCACGATGCAGGAACCAACGTTGTTGCCCACGACTTTCCCCAATTTGTTGGTGACACCCAACCAAGGTATCGCGGTGAGTATGGCCAGCACGGTGGCCAGTTTTAACCTGCGCGAAGTGTGCGAAACGACGATTGCATGGCTGAAAAACCCCGCGCATGACATCACTAAGACGTTGCTTGCGCCCGATTTTTCAACAGGTGGCGAGCTGCTTTACGTACCGGAGGAAATTAATAATATCTATGAAACGGGGCGCGGGTCGTTCAAATTGCGTGCGCGGTACCGTTTTGACAAGAAGAATTCGTGCATCGAAATTTATGAAATTCCATACACCACCACGGCGGAAGCAATTATCGACAAAATCGTGTCGTTGGTGAAGCAAAACAAAGTGCGCGACATCCAAGATGTGCGCGACGAAACCGACCTGCACGGCCTGAAAATTGCCATCGACATCAAAAAAACCGCCGACGCGGACGCGATTATGCAGCGTTTGTACTCGCTGACGACGCTACAAGACGGCTTTAATTGCAACTTCAATTTCTTGGTCAATGGCCGCCCGCGTGTCATGGGCATTGCGGCCATTTTGGAAGAATGGACGGCTTTTCGCATGGGTTGCATCAAGCGCGGCTTGGCCTACGACATTGAGAAAAAATCCGAAAAGCTACACCTGTTAGAAGGTTTGGCGAAAATTTTGCTGGACATCGACAAGGCCATCAAGATCATCCGCGAAACAGAGAAGGAAAAAGACGTTATCGCCAACTTGATGCAGGGTTTTGACATTACATTGCTACAAGCCGAATTTATTGCAGAAATCCGCCTGCGTCACTTGAACCGCGAACATCTGCTGGGGCGCGTGGCCGAACGCGAGGACTTGCGCAAGGAAATTGACGATCTCAAACTCACCCACGGCAGCGAGGTCAAAATCCGGGCGCTCATCATCACGCAACTCAAGGAAATCATCAAAAAATACGGCAAGCCCCGCCGCACGGATATCATCTATGACGCGGTCACATCCACCCCCACCGAGGAATCCTTCATTGAAGATTACAACCTCAAATTGTTCCTGACGCGGGAGAATTACTTGAAGAAAATATCGCTGGTGTCGCTGCGGTCGGCGGGCGAGCAAGCGCTCAAGGAAAACGACAGCATCGTGCAGGAGTTGGATGCCACCAACCGCGATGAAATGCTTTTCTTCTCCAGCACCAGTAATTGCTACAAGATGCGGCTGTACGATATTGCCGATTGCAAGGCGTCGTCGCTGGGCGAATACCTTACTAATGTGCTGGGCATGGATGCAGGCGAGCGCGTCATCCACATGGTGCCCGCGCGGGATTATACCGGCTACATGGTGTTCGCCTTCGAAAACGGCAAGTGTGCCAAAGTGCCGTTATCCGCCTACGCCACCAAGCAAAACCGCAAGAAATTGGTGAACGCCTACAGTGATAAATCGCCGCTGGTGGGCATGGAGTGGCTGGCTGCTGACGCAGACTTGTACCTGCAGCGCGGCAAAGACAAAGCCATGGTGCTGCATTCGTCATTAATACCGCTCAACGCGTCCAAGTCATCCGGTGGCTTGACGGTGTTTACGCTGCTGAAAAGCAAAAAATCCGCACTGACGGAAATGCGGTTGTTGGAACCGGTTGTGGCGCAGGATGTCGGAGATGCGAACGCGGGGGATGCAGGAGCGGTGGCAAACACCGTGGCGGCAGCGGATACTGCGACAACTTCAAAAGATGGCGCGTTGCCGGGTAAGTTCAACTTACCCCCCGATGACCGCGAATATTACCGCGCAGACAAAATCCCCACCGCTGGGCATTTTATGAGGAGGTAGTCGCATGAATAAAATCACCATCACCCGCATGGCCGACATCCTAGCCAAACATGTAGACGACCACCCCAAGTACGGTTTTGCCAAGCAGGCCGTTACACCAAGTGTGCACAAATACGAAGTAGCTAGCCCGCGCGAGGGTAACCAAACGGTCGTCGCGTTCTACACGTTGCCGCCGGGCAAGTCGAATTACCCCTTCCACTACCACACGACCAATGAGGAAGTTTTCTACGTCATAGCGGGTTGTGGTGAGCTGGAATCGAATGACGGCATGTTTCCGATAACGGCGGGCGATGTAATTGTGTGCCCGGCGGGGGAAGCGGGTGCGCACAAAATTACTAACACGCACCCAACGGACGCGCTGGTGTACCTTGACGTGGATACGAACCAAACGCCCGACATCGCGTATTATCCGCGCACGGGCAAAGTTGGCATCCGCCACGCGGGTGGGATGCGCGATAATTTTTTATTGGGCAGCAATGTGGCATATTACGATGGTGAGGACGAGTAATAATATTTCACGCAATCTCCCGACGGCCGCGACTATTACCGCGCGGACAAAAATCCCCACATCGGGGCATTTTCTGAGGAGGCAAATCTATGCATATCGCGAACAACATTTTGAAGCACAGTTTGAAAAATGTATATTTCCTTACGGGAACCATATTGGCCGGAAAGACTACAATGGCAAAAGTCCTGGTCGAAAAACATGGGTTTGTTTGGTTTGATTATAATCATAACGGCAAACCCTTTAAGCAGTATAAATCGTTTTGCGAAGAAAAATATCAACCGTTACAAATCGCAGGTGATAATCGCTACAAAGAACATGGGGGGTATGATTGGGATGCCCACTTTGCACGACCCGCTGAGGAGATCATCGCAGAGAGCGACGGGCGTAGTAACAATGATGAATTTTTGGAATTTGTAATCATTGAGCTTGTGAAATTGTCGCAAAACAACAAAGTCGTCATAGATTACTGTGCATCCATGGATCTGCTCGTTGAAATTGCCAATTACAATAAAATCGCTTGTCTTCTGACCGCTCCGCACTTAATTTCTTTTGATAATTACGGTGCGCGTGATGACCATAAAGACCATTATGAATGGCTGATGTCGTTAAACAACCCGGAAAAAAAGAAGGCGAAACAAGATGAAATATTCAAAATAGGCGCAGAAAATATTTATAACGAAGTCCGCAAACATAATCTTTTTAACATTGTGCGCACAGAAAAAAGTACGATTGAGGAAACCTTGAAATTGCTGGAAGCGCATTTTGGGCTGCCGCACTAGAAGGAGCAATAATGGAATCCGTATTCATCCAAGGCGTGGAAATCCGCGCGGAAGTATCAGAGAATTACATCCAAATTAACGATGTAAGCGAGGCCGATTTGCGCAAAATCTGGTCGGAAGTGTGTGTGCGGTTTGCGGGGTTTGAGTTGAATTTTTGCTTTCGCAATGTGGCAATTCCCGAAGCTGCGCTGGCGGAAATCGGTGCGGAGGTGCTGGAGGATTGCTTGCGGATGGTGTTGGCACCGGCGGATTTTGTGCCGGCGTATAATTATTATTCGGATTCGGATTATTGCGGGGTTGAGCCGCTGGAGGACAAAGATTTTGACACCTTCGCGCGGATGCATGATGCGTTGCCGGATATGTATTGGACCAGTGCGCGTGTGCGCGACAAGCGGGATATTTGGGGCATTTTTGTGCTGTACAACATGGGTATAATCATCGGTTATTCGATGATCATGACCCAAATGCGCGACGAAACGATGGCTGAAATATTTGCTGTGGAAACGGCGGAGGGATATCAGCACGTTAATCCGCGCAGCGCGTTGGTTTCTGCCGCGGTGGCGCATGCATTTAAGTTGGGCAAGCAGCAGATTATTTATATGGTGGACAGCGACAATCCGCTGGAAAAAGAAGCTGCCGAAGCCGTGGGATTCACGCAGGCGGGTTTTTATATTGGGTATACGGTGCGGAAAATTGGAGGTTAATGATGCGTATTGACGCGACCAGCAAGCAGATAGAAATTCCTTATTTGCTGAAAATCGGCAAGGGAAAGATGAACAAAATGGGCAAATATTTGTCCGACAAGGGCTTGACGCGCATTGCTTTGTATTGGGGCGAGGGCATTGAGGCCGTAGTGGGTGCGCCGCTGCGTTGCAGCTTGGACATGTTTGAAATAAATGTGTCGCATGAGCTGGTGGTGACGGAATTGGATGTCGATGCGGTGACGCGGTCGGCGTTTTTTTTGCCTGGGGTGGCGGCGATTGTGGGGGTGGGCGGCGGCATGGCGTTGGACTTTGCCAAGTATGCCGCGCACTTGTTGAAAATTCCGTTTATCAGCGTGCCGACGGCCATTTCCAATGATGGATTTTCCAGCCCGTCGGCGTCGCTGACGGTGCAGGGCAAGCGTAAAAGCGTGAAGGCCGGTTGCCCCTACGGCGTGGTTATCGACTTGGACATCATCAAAAATAGCCCCGACGCGTTGTTGTTTTCCGGCATTGGCGACATGGTGTCCAAAACCACCGCCCTGCGCGATTGGCGCACCGCCCGCAACAAAGGGCTGGCGCGGTTTGTGGACTTGGCCGGGGTGTTGGCATACAACTCGCTGGACATTTTATTTCTGAAGCATTCGTTGGATATCCACGGCGAATCTTTCCAACGGAGCTTGGCCTCGTCGTTGACCATGAGCGGGCTGGCGATGGAAATTGCGGGGTCGTCGCGCCCGGCTAGCGGGTCGGAGCATTTGATTTCCCACGCGCTGGATGCTATCAGCGCGAAGCCGCGCCTGCACGGCATTCAAGTGGGTGTGGCCACGTACCTGTGCGCGTTGTTGCAAAATAACACCCACACCGCCGACGTGCGGATCGTGTTGGAACAAACGGGCTTTTTGGCGCATGTGCAGGCGCAACCCTTCCCGTATGACGAATTTATGGAGGCCGTGCGGCTAGCGCCCACCATGAAGCGCGATTTTTACACCGTGCTGAGCGAGGCCGATAGCTTCACCCGTGCGGTAGAATATGTGAAGAGCGACGAATTTTTAAAGGTTATGATTCGAAAGGAGGTTAATCAATGCTAAGCGTAATTTCCGACATGGACGGTGTCATCTATCGCGGTTCGCGGCTCATTGATGGCGCGAATGATTTCATCGACCGCATGATAAACGGTGGTGTCAAGTTCTTGTTCCTAACCAACAATTCCGAGCAAACCCCACGCGACCTGGCGCAAAAACTCGCGCAAATGGGCATCCGTGGCCTGTGCGAGGAAAACTTCATCACTTCCGCCATGGCCACCGCCATGTTCCTGCGCCAGCAAAAAGAAAACGCCACTGCCTACGTAATCGGCGGCGGCGGCCTCATCAGCGAATTATACAACGTAGGCTTCACCATATCCCACAACAACCCCGACTACGTAGTCGTAGGCAAAACCCGCACCGGCTTGAGCTTCGAGACGCTCAAAACCGCCATCGACCTCATCAACGCCGGTGCCAAATTCATCGGAACCAACCCCGACATGGTGGATCCCACTTCGTCGGGCAACGAACCCGCATGTGGCGTAATCCTAGCCGCCATAGAAGCTGCCACGGGAAAAAAGCCCTACATCATAGGCAAGCCCAACTCGCTCATGATGATGATGGCCGCCCGCAAACTTGGCGTGCATCCCGAAGATACCGTCATGATTGGCGACCGCATGGATACCGATATCGTAGGCGGCATGGAGGCGGGCATGCGGACGTGCTTGGTGCTGTCCGGGGTGGCCGGAAGGGATGATTTGGAGTTGTATCCGTATAAGCCGGATTATGTTTTTGATAGTGTGGCGGATATTGATGTGGTGGGGTTGCGAGGTTAAAGTCAAAGGACAAGACCCTGGGCCGCTTGCCCAGACCCGCAAAGGGGCACAAGCGCCCCTTTGATCCCCTATGCGGCTTCGCCAAATAAGGATTTAACCGGCACCGTCGCCGATTGCTGGAAGGAAGCTTAAAAACATAAAAAAACCGCCGCGGCGGTTTTTTTGGTTTTATTTTTGTACTTATAATCGTCGGTCCTCGCGAAGCACAGCGCGGGTCAAGGGGGACGCTTCCCCTTGCGGGTCTGGGCTGCGCCTAGGGTCTTGATCTTTTGGCTGCCCAGATGCACGTTTGGCTTGTTCGTAGCCCATGCGCACAATCGCTGCGCGATTCTGCTTATGAAGCCTAGCGAAGTTAGGCTTCAAATAACGCCCGTGCAAAATCTCCCGCTTCGAACGGCTGTATGTCATCAATGCCCTCGCCTGTGGTTATGAATCTTACCGGTATGTCCAACTCTTTTTTAATGGCCACGACCATACCGCCTTTGGTCGTTCCATCCAGTTTGGTTAGGATGATGCCGGTGATGTCGGCTACTTCGCGGAATAGCTTGGCTTGTTGGATGGCGTTTTGTCCTGTCGTTGCGTCTAGGACGAGCAGCACTTCTTTGTGCGCGGTGGGGTGTTTATCATTTACGATGCGATGAATCTTTTTCAACTCGTCCATGAGGTTCTTTTTGTTGTGCAGGCGGCCTGCGGTGTCGCATAGGAGCAGGTCGGTGTTGCGTGCCTTGGCGGCTGAAGTGGCATCGAATACAACGGCAGCGGGGTCGGAGTTTTCGCCTTGGCGGATGAGCGGCACGTCGGCGCGGTCGCACCAAACGGCCAATTGGTCGATAGCGGCGGCGCGGAAAGTGTCGGCGGCGGCCACGAGCAGCGTCTTGCCCTCGGACTTATACCATTTAGACAGCTTGCCCACGCTGGTAGTCTTGCCCACGCCATTGACGCCAATGATAAGGAAAACGGCGGGGAAAGTAGGCTCGAACGGTGCAACATCGGTGGTCATAATACGTGCGATTTCCTCGACTAGCAGGGCGCGCACGCCATCAGGGGTGCTGATACGCTGGAGCTTGACTTGTTCACGCACGCCGGCAAGGATTTCCAACGTAGTCTCCATGCCCATATCCGCCAAGATAAGGGCTTCCTCCAATTCTTCAAATAATTCCTCGTCGACACTATGAAAAGCCGCAAAGACTTGATTGATGCCCGAAGCTAGGTTCTCGCGGGTTTTGGTCAAGCTTTGCTTGATGCGCGAGAAAAGGCCTGCTTTTTGTTCAGGCGGGGTGGGGTCAGCCGGGAAGTCGTGCTGTTCGGTTGAGAGGTCGTGTGATGTCATAATGTGTGAACTCCTTATGTTATGCAGGATGATTTTTCGCGAGTGATTAAAGTCAAAAGATGAAGATCAAAAGACAAGACCTCGGGGTGCTGCCCTGAACCCCGCAAGGGTGCCGGCTAAAGCCTTATTTGGCAGCAGCCCAGGGTCTTAATTTTTTGACCTTGGCCCCGACCTACGCCCCTTCGCCGCCAACAACCCGCCCAACAATATACCGCGGCCGATGTTTTATCTCATTATAAATCTTGGCAATATAAATCCCAATAATGCCCAGCGTCAGCAGCAAAATGCCGCCAATGATTAGGAGTAACAGGATGACTGTCGTAAAGCCGGCCACGGCGTTGCCGATGAAAAAGTTGACCAGCGTATGCACGCCCAGCACCGCCGCAAATCCGCAGAAAACTAAACCCATAATGGTGCTAAACATGAGCGGCACGGATGAATAGGACACGATGGAATCCAACGCCAAGCGGAAGAGGCTGCCCCAACCAAACTTCGTCTCGCCGCCTGCGCGGGGGGCGGTTTCGTAGTAGACGGTGGCAGTGGATAAGCCTGTCCAGCCGGTGATGGCGCGGAAGAAGGTTTGGCGTTCGGGCATGGCGCGGACGGTATCGATGGCCTTGCGGCTCAGGAGCTTGAAGTCGGAAGCGTTTTTGAGCGATACGCCGGATAATTTTTTGAGCATGGAATAAAAGAGTCCGGCAGCGGCGCGGTTGAGCAGGCCTTCTTTTTGGCGCTGCGATTTCATACCTTCGATGATGTCTACATCGCCTTGTAGCCAGCGTTCGTACATTTCCAGCGCGGCTTGAGGGGGATGCTGGAGGTCGCCGTCCATGATAACGGCGCAGTCGCCACGGGCGTGGTCAAGCCCCGCAAACATGGCGGCCTCCTTGCCAAAGTTGCGGGCGAAGCTGATGGCGCGCAGGGTGGGGAAGTCGGGCACGAGGGCTTCAATGGCCGCCCAAGTGGCATCGCGGGAGCCGTCGTCCACCAAGAGGACTTCGTGCGGGGTGTGCGCGAAGGTGTCGGTCACAGCCTTGACGGTCTGCGCGACGACGACGGCCTCGTTGTATACGGGGATGATGATGCTGATCATTGGATTTGCTCCTTCATCATTGCCAGCCCCGTCGCCAGTGCTGCGTCGGCTTGGCTTGCGTCTTTGCCGCCGGCTTGGGCGTGGTTGGGGCGGCCGCCGCCGTTGCCCCCGCAGATTTGCGCGGCGGCTTTGACGATGTTGCCCGCGTGTAAACCCGACTTGACGGCATTGTCCGTGGCAGAGGCGAGGAATTGCACCGAATCCGCTGATGTGGCGGCCAGCAATAGGCAACCGCCTGATGCGAACGCGGGCGCGGCCTTGATTTTGTCGGCCAGGTTGCGCAGGGCTTCGATGTCGTAGTTGTCCAGCTTGGCGGTGATTAGGGCGTGGCCGTTGTGCTGGGTGGCTTCGGCCAGCAGCTTGGCGGCGACGTCTTCGAGTTGGCCTTTGGAAGCCTCGGCACGGGCGCGATCGGCAGCTTTTTTTAATTCGCGATTTTCGGTGGATAGTGCAGCGATGCGGGCGGTTAAGTCGGCTTGCGGGGTCTTTAATAATTCGGCCAGCTCGGCGACTTTGGCGGAAGCGGCGCGATATAGGTCAATGGCGATGTAGCCGGTGACGGCCTCGATGCGGCGTACCCCGGCGGCAATGCCTGACTCGCTGATTAGTTTGAACGCGCCGATTTCAGACGTGTTGGCCACGTGGGTGCCGCCGCACAATTCGACACTATAGTTATCGATGTGCTCGTGGTTGGGGGTCGTGCCGCCGATGGTAACCATGCGCACGGTATCGCCGTATTTTTCGCCGAAGAGAGCCATTGCGCCGGCTTGGCGGGCTTCTTCGGGGGTGGTTTCAAGGGTTTGTACGCGGTGTGCGCCCAAGATGATGGCGTTGATGCGGGTTTCCAATTGGTCGCGTTGATCGGGGGTGAGCGGGGCGTGGTGAGTGAAGTCGAAGCGCAGGCGTTCGGGCGTGACTTCCGACCCGGCCTGTTCAATGTGGTCGCCTACGACTTCGCGCAGGGCGCGTTGTAAGAGGTGCGTGGCGGTGTGGTTGCGGGCGGATTCGAAGCGATGGGGGTGGTTGATGATGGCCCGCGCAGGGTCGCCCATGCGCACCGTGCCGTCCATAACGTAGCCGATGTGAACAGTGTTTCCGCCTGCGACCTTGACGCAATCGGAGACGGCAATTGTCCAAGCATCACCGTTAGTGATGATGCCGTTGTCGCTTGCTTGCCCGCCCGACGCGGCATAAAACGGCGTGCGCGAAACCACGACGGACACTTTCTGCCCTTTGTTGGCGGTCTGCGCGATGGTGTCGTCGGCGATGAGCGCCAAGACTTCGCCTTCGGCAACAATGTTGGCGCGGAAAGCGGCAGGGTCGGGCGCGTTGGGCGCATAACCCGTAAATTCCGTGGGTAGGTTGGGCGGTAATTGGTGATAAATCGTTTCCTCTGCACCCATGTAATTGCTCGACCCACGCGCGGCGCGGGCGCGTTCCTTCTGCGCCGCCATTTCCGCGTCGAAACCGTCTTGGTCGAAGGCCAAACCCGCTTCGGCCACGATTTCCCGCGTGATATCGGGCGGGAAGCCGAAGGTGTCGTACAATTTAAACGCATCCGCGCCGGGTAATTGCGATGCGCCGGATTTTTTCAATTCGTCAATGTGTTTTTGCAACAATGCCAGCCCGGTGTCCAGCGTCTCCAAGAAGCGGTTTTCCTCGGCGGCCAAGGTTTGCAAGATAAAATCGGCCTTCTCGCGCAGGGTGGGGTAGGCGTGTTCGTAGTCGTTGATGATTTTCTCTGCGATGATGCGCACGAATTTGTCCAGCCCGATGGACTTGCCGTAGCGCACGGCGCGGCGCAGTAGCCGGCGCATGACATAATCACGCCCATCGGCACCCGGGCGCACCCCGTCCGATGCTAGGAACGTGACGGCACGCAAATGGTCGGCGATGATTTTGAGTGCTAACAATTCTTTGGGTTCGTGGGTGGGGGCGGGCATCAGCTTGCGCACGTCATCCATGATGCGTGCCATGTTGTCGATTTCGTACACGCTGTCTACGCCTTGCACGACCATGGCCATGCGCTCCAAGCCCGACCCCGTGTCGATGCCCGTCGTCTCCAACGGTGTATAATTGCCTGCCGCGTCCTTGTTTAATTGGATGAACACGAGGTTCCAAATTTCCAAAAAGCGGTCGCAGTCGCAGCCCACGGCGCAATCGGGTTGCCCGCAGCCCGCGTCTACACCGCGGTCATAATGGATTTCGCTACTGGGGCCGCAGGGGCCGACTTCCAGCTCCCAAAAGTTGTCTTCGCGGCCCAACCGCACAATGCGTTCAGCGGGCAACCCCACATCACGCTGCCAAATTTCGGCGGCTTCATCGTCCTCGTGGAACACAGAAATCCAAAGCTTGTCCACCGGAATCTGCATCTCCTGCGTCACAAACGCCCACGCCCAGGGGATGACTTCTTTTTTGAAATAATCACCGAACGAGAAATTGCCCAGCATTTCGAAGAACGAAACGTAACGTGCTTTGTATCCTACGTCGTCGATATCGCCCGTGCGTACACACTTTTGTACCGTGGTAACGCGTGATGCGGGGGGTGTGGCCTGCCCGGTGAAAAACGGCTTCATCGGTGCCATGCCCGCGCCGATGAGCAGCATTGAATTATCATTCTGCGGCACCAGCGGGAAGCTTGGTAGTTTATGATGCCCCTTGGCAATAAAAAAATCCAAGAACTTGGCTCGGATTTGGTCTACGGTCAAATATTTCATTGGTATCAGCTCCTGATAAAAGGATTAATATAAAAAGCCCGCCGAAACGGTCATTCAGCGGGCAGTATAATGAAAGGATGCAAATTTTGTCAAACGTTACCAGTGAACAATTGCGAGGCGGTCCACCTGCAATTGTGAATGGGGCAATTCCGCGAAAGCGGAATTTTTCTCAACAAAATCTATTAACGATAATTTACGTGAATATTTCCGCTGGTGGTGCGCACCTGTACATAGAAATTGGCTGTGGCGGAAGTGGCATTGCTGTTGCCGCGAATGCGCTGGCCGTTGAGGTTGATATTGCCCGAATGTGCGCGCAATTCGTGGTTGTCGCGGATGCCGCGCAGGGGGGCGTCAGCGCCGTGCAACGTAAGGCGAATCGTGCCGCTACGTGCTTCAACACGAACCGATCCGTCTTGGCGGGCAGCTGCATCCACCGTAATGTTGCCGCTGTTGCTGTCGGTTTGTAAATGGGTAAACGTACCGCCGTTGATAACCGCATTGCCGGAGGACATGGAAATGGTGATGCCCGATATATCCGAATCGTTGATCCGTACATTGCCGCTGTTGCCGTTGGTTGACAGCGTGTTGCTGGTCATGTTGTTCACCGTGATATTGCCCGAATGCACCTGCATGTTAGCAAGAATTACATCAATATCGGATACACGGATATTGCCGCTGTTGGTTTGCAATGTTAGTTCCCTGCCGGCGAAGTCTTCAATGGTGATGTTGCCGGAAGTTGTCCTAGCGTCAATGACTTGTACATTCGTGTTGTGCGGTAGATACAGCCGAACTTCGCGCCGGTTAAAACTCCCGCCGAAAATTTGAATGCCGCGTGTTTGGTGAGCAGGTGTTTCGATGGACAGTGTACCGTTTGCATAACGAACCGTATGATCGACATCGCCGTATACGACCAGTGCCATGTTGCCGTTGGTGGGTACGATGGTAAGGTTGGCCGAGCGGATATTCAATGACAGTGTAAGCGCATTGGCCGCGTTGGCGGGTAGGGTTACTTCTGTGCGGTTATCCCCGCGACGGTTGGCGGCGCTTACTCGAAAACGACCGTTTTCCCAATAGATGCCGCCGCCGCGTGCGCCGCTGAGCCACGCCCCACCAAACATCAAACCGCCCATTACAATCAATACCAAAGCCAAGGGAATCCAGCGTATTTTGCGCCGTCCGCTGCATGGCGGTGTTGCACCATATGCGAAATGTGCTTCTTGTTGAATATCCTGCTGAATGTCTTGTGCTACGTTTTGCTCCACATGCGCCCCTACGGGGGTGCCATCGTTATTAAATCTTCTATCGTCCATGACGAATACCTCTTTTCATAATTTTTTTGCTTACAAAGCGGGCAATCCACGCGAAACCGCTGGCGGCTTTCCAAGCAGCACCCAGCATCAAGATGCCCATGCCGATTGCTGCCAGCCCCATGCCGGCCTGCATCAGCGCGAAGCCGCTATCACTAAATAGTACAAACGGAACCGTTATCAGGCTGATAATCCCCCCAATAATGCCAATCGCGCCGCCCAAACCCAACGAAAAAACGACCATAACCAAACTGATGAACAATCCAAACGCCGCCATCGCCACCCCAATGGCAATCGGTAGCCCAATCGGCACCGCGAACAATGCCGCAATAATCACCAGCGCATTGCGCATGCCAGAACGGCGGGGCGGCGGATAATAATGACCCGCAGTGGTGGGGTAGGGGCCAGCCGTTGCTTGCGGTACGGGGTCTTTGGCCATGTATTCTGCCAAAATCATCGCCGCTACTTCTCCCGGGGTGCCCAATTGCGCCAACGCTGCTTCTTCGCTGTCCGCATCGGAAATGTAACCCTCGTAGTAATCCAGCGCATCGCGTCGTTCTGCCTCGGGCAAAACACGCAGCTTGTGCGCCAATTGTGCAAGAAAATCCGATTTGGTCATTGTGTGCCACCTCCGCTAAATATGATGCCGTCGATGCGCCCCTTGAAATGTGTCCACGCTTGCTTGCAAGCCGCATGTTGTGTGTGCCCGCGCTCAGTAATGCGGTAGTAACGGCGGTTGCGGCCGTTAAATGGCATGTCGTATGCGGTCAAACAATCGTCCGTTTGCAAGCGGCGCATCACCGGGTACAACGTAGACTCCGAAACGCCTAATTCATTTTTTACCCGCTGCGTCAAACTGTAGCCGTATTCATCCCCGGTGGACAAAACTGCCAGCACGCAGCCCTCCAGCAAATTGCCGGTTACTTGTATGGTCATAAATTGCCTCCTCTTTCTGCCAACAACTGCGGAACGCGTCAACCGCCGTTGCACCTTTGTGCAGATGCGATATCTGTTACTTGCCAATAATATAGCAGATATAATATAGCGTGTCAACACTTATTTTAAAAAAAATAATATTGCGCCCATTTACGCCAAAATCTTAGAACTTGGCACCCCACCCATGCTACACTTCCCACCAAGTCATCGGCGTATCCTAGACATCCGCACATGTACACACGGCTCTCATGACAAACGTATGCAAACGTCCCTGCGTGCATCCCGTAACCCACATGCCCCCGGATCGAATCGTTACCACCGGACTTAGACTCACAAAAACCTCTGGCCAGAGAGAGTCAACCATTAGGTAGTACTTTAAAGGGCAGCCCGCCTAACCCATCTTCACACATACAAATAAATAAAAACCGGCAAAGTAATTTGCACAGCCCAAGTAATAAAAAAGCACGCGTACCCTGAGAAGGGAGTCTACGCGTGCTTGTTTTTTTATTTTGCGGTTTGCGTTATACGATGTCTCCACCGTGAAAAATACATTCATGTTTACGATCCTTCATTTTCACGCTCCTTCATTTTCACGCTCCTTCATTCTCCCCCAGCACCGTCTCCGTTTCGCAATCTACGAGGATGATATCTTCACCAATCTTGACGATGTTTTCCCATGGGATGCGGTATTCTTGGTCGCGGCCGAAAACCCCCAGCACGCGGCCGGGGCCGGGTACGATTAACGCGGTGACTTTGCCTTCCGCTTCGTCAAATTGCAGGTCGGACACGAAACCGTACCGTGCGCCGTCTTTTGTATTGATGATTTCCTTCTGGCGTAGGTCATACATCCTCGCCATTTTTTATCCCCCTGATATTTATTAAAAGAATCGGTTGAAGAAGAGTACATCTACCGTGATTAACGCCGCCAACACCCATACATAATAAGAGAAGTACCGCAGCTTGGCGGATTTGACCAGCCGCAGCAACAGACCGATGGACGCGTAGCTTACGACTGCGCTGATGACAAAACCGATGGCCAGCGGTGCAAAACCAATCGCTTCCACGCTGGATGGGTCGCGCACGATGTCGAAGATCTGTAGCGCGCCAGCTCCGGCGATGGCGATGAGTGCCATGAAGAAGATGAAGCGCATGGCGGTTTCGCGGTTGAGTCCGCGGCCTACAGCACCCGTCAGCGTCACGCCCGAGCGCGAAATGGCCGGTAATATAGCGAACGCTTGCATGATGCCGATGATGAGCGCATCCAAGTAGGTGATATCGCCGTCGCCCTTGGGTTCGCCCTTGCTGCCCAAATTTTTGATGAAATAGTCTGCCGTAACTAGCAAAAACCCGGTGATAATAAAGGAAGCGATGACAATCCAAGTGGCATGCAGTTCCGTCGCGATGATGCCTTCCAGCAGGAAGCCCACAATGACAATCGGTACGCTGGCCACAATCAGCAACCCCGTCATCTTACAAAACGGATTTTTCAGCAGCGCCCAAATATCTTTCCAAAAGAACACGAAAATGGCCACCAGCGACCCCACATGTACCACAATGTAGAACACCATCATCGGCTCTTCGATGCCGAACACATTGTTAAATACCACCAAATGGCCCGTGGAGCTAATGGGCAAAAATTCCGTAATGCCTTGGATGATGCCCAGTACAATTGCTTGCCAAATTTCCATGTGGTTCTCCTTAGCGGTTTATTGACGTTTTAGGTTAATCCCCAGTATACCACCCAAACCGCCGCCGACAATAGCCAACACCAAGATCATCAACGTGCGCCCATCTACGCCAAAGTCCGGCAGCAGCACCGCCATGACAATTGCTAAAATCGCTATGTACAAAAAGCCCGCGCCCATGCCCCACGCCCAGCCCTTGACATGCGCCCCCCGCGCCGCATCAAACCCCGCCACCAACACCGACAACAGCGTAATCACCGCCACCACCGTATTTAAGTTGCGTTCGTTCATTTCCGTATAAGTAATCAGCATCGCGTAGCCCAAAAACATAATGGCTGTGATGGCAAAACCTATCAGCACGCCAATAATCAAGTGCTTGATACTATGCCCCATATTGGTGTTAATCCCCATAAAATCCCTCCGCATTTTCGGATTAAATCGCGCTTCCATATATATGAAGCGGGAGCGGGGATTATGCGGGCAATGGTTATCTTTGACGCTTTATCACTAGGTCTTCAACTTTGCGTTTTATTGCGCCCATGTAGTATTCGTCTTTGGGTGCACCGATGAAACCACCGTGATCATCACTTCCTGCCGTAATCATCAAGCCCCGTTGATTGCAAAAATCTACAAGGAACTGGGTCATCTGTGGCGGGAATGTGGGATAGTAACATTCAAAGCCATCGATGCCCATATCGTAAAATTGCATGGCTTTTTTTTCATATTCAATGAAATCTAGTTTTACATGATGGCATAAATGAGCAAGCACTGCGTAACCGTTTGCTTCATGGACAGTATTAATAACCTCTTGTGCTGAAAAGAACGCATGATTTGAAGGGGAGGCATATTTTGCCGCAAGGCCTATATAACTTTCCCAATCATGGATAAATCCCTTGCTTCTTAAATAATCGATACTTTCCCAACCGCCATTTTTGCGATTGCGTTGGTATGATTGAAATTCTTCGGTTGAAAGATTCGGGTAATCCTTTGCCATGTTGGCGATCAATTTATTGCCCATATCTGCATAAATGCTGCGGTTGTGCCGCAGCAAGTCTTGCAAGGGTTCGTGCCGCAGGTCAAACGCATATGCAAGTATATGGTAGGAGGTACCGTCCAAATCCGCAGTAATTTCGACTCCGGGGATGATCGTGATGCCATCCATGGGGCCGATGTTTTTAATTTCGGCATATACGTCAATGCATTCATGATCGCATATGGAAAGGGTGGTGATATTTTGGCTTTTTGCTTTGTCGATTATTTCGGCCATGCTATAAGTTCCATCCGAATGCTGCGAATGGATATGCAAATCTACATACATTGTTAATACCTCCGATTTTGAGAATTTTTACCGCACCCAGCCGGTGGGGAGTTGGTTTTTGAGTCGGCCTTGTACCCAGCGTGCCCAGCCCAGTGGGTGGCCGTTGTAGCCGACAAGTACCCAAGGTTTGGGGGTGGGGTACCGAATGTCATGGTTGATGTTTATCGCATCTGCGTCCAGTGATTCGCCGCGGGTGTAGCGCCATGCGTCGGCTTCGGAAAGGTGTGCGACGTAGCGGGCGTCTGCCAACCGCAAGCCCATTGCCAGCCCTTGCGACGGGGTGAAACGTCCTTCGGCTTCGGCTGATGTGCGCGGTGCGTCGGGGGCTTGCCGTCGGTTTTTGCCGGTTTCGCTTTTTAGCGTACCCTTCGAAACCTCGCCCAAGTGCCAGCCCGCACGCGCCACGCGCAGTCCGCGTAGGTCTGTGGATTCGGGTTGCAAGTACAAGTGGTTAGCCTGACTAACCACTTGACTGTCGAAAAAATATTGTGCGGCAGGCGCGGACAGGGTTGTTTGGCAAAAAGTTTTGAATGGCGTAAGCATGGCAGTATCCGGCGCGGTGGTTTTATTTTTCGCAGGCGTGGGCTCGGAATTTTTCGGCATTTCCCGTGTCATCACCGCCACAAAATGCCCTTCGCCAATGTCTTTATGCGGCCAAATTCGCTTTGTTTTCGCCAATGTAAATGCGACCCCTTCGGCGTTTTGCTCGGCCAAAAATTTCTCAATGGTGCCTTCATTTTCCACCGTATTGAACGTACACGTCGAATACACCAGCCGTCCGCCGGGGCGTACCATCGTGGCCGCATGCCGCAAGATATCCAATTGAATGGCGGCGCAGGCCTCGGGTTTGTTGGCCGTATACGCCTTCACTACATCCGCATCGCGGCGGAACATCCCTTCGCCGCTGCAAGGCGCATCCACCAGCACCCGGTCGAAGAAACCCGCAAAACGTTCTGCCAACTTGCGCGGTTGCTCTGTCGTGACCACGGCGTTGCGCACCCCTGCGCGTTCCAAGTTACGCACCAACGCTTGGATCCGCGTGGGGCTGGCATCATTTGCCACCAGCAGCCCTTGCCCCTGCATTGCCCCCGCGATTTGCGTCGTTTTGCCGCCCGGTGCCGCGCACAAATCCAGCACACGTTCGCCCGGTTGTGCGTCCAGCATCGCTGCCGATGACATGGCAGAAGGTTCTTGCAGATAGAACAGCCCTGCGAGGTAGGCCAACGTTTGGCCAAGGCGAAGGTCGTCGCGGAAGGCGAGGCCTTCCGCGCACCAGGGGATGGGATGGGTGGGGCTGTGCCCCAGGGGTTTGTCACTTTTCAACAAATTTGTTCGTACCCCGCGCCATGGTGGTTGTTCATATGCTGCCGCGAACGTAAAAAAATCCTCGCCCAACTGTTTTTGCATTTGGGTGAGGAAGGTTTTGGGTAGGGGAGCGGCTTTAATCGGTGTCATTGCCGTACATGGTGCGGAATAATTTGTGCAGATCGCGCAGGTGCGTGGCATTGGATTTTACCAAGGTATCGATGTAGCGGTTGCCCAGTTCGTACAAGCTGATTCGGTCGAAGGGTTGGATTAAAGCCTCTTCGATGGGTGGTTGGCCCAATGTTGTGCGGACAAGATTTTGCACGTACCGCGCGAAGCCTTCTTTCCATGCTTGCCAGATTAAATATTCGTAATCAGCAATTTGCAAGTGGGCTTTCATCGTTTTGATGTATGTTGGAAAGTCGTCTAGCTGCTCGGTTGCCGCGCAAAAAACATTGTCTGCATAGGGGAAGGAGTAGCTGATTTCCCACGAGTAATTGCCCGCTTCCGTTTGTGTTTTGTTGATTTTGAGTTCATTTTTTATTGCAAATTCGAAGGTGTTGCCTTGGTAGCAATGGACGAATTCGTGAAAAATAACGTCGTATGCGTCAGGATTTGCCAGTGTTTTCTCTGTAAGAATAGCGGCGAATTTATTATCGTAAAAATCTAGCGGGAACGCCGCTTGAATGTCAAACGTGATGGGGAACGGCGTGGGGTGCGTCATGATAAATTCGTATTTGCCTTGGTTCGGAACGAAAAGAAAAAAATTGCCGTCGTGTACCACGGCGATGGGTTGCAATGCTTCCAATGATTCGTGCAGGCTTTTGACGCGCGGGTGCAATTGACACACCGCGTCCAAGTAACCAAGCTGCATTGCAATAAATGGGGAATGCAAAACATCCACTCCTATATTTTCAAATCCGCCGCGATGCGGTCAAACACGCGCTTACGGCCTTCGGTTACATCGTAGCGTTGCCACGCCAAGCCGCGCCATTTTTCGTAGAAGGCTTCATCTGCGCCGACATTTTCAGCGCAATGTGCCAGCAATTCATCATCAGACAATGAATGCGTCCAATCCTCCGCCGTGTCGTGCTTGCGTATATCGGCGAATAAGGCTTCGATGGTTTTGTGGTTGTCCAAGCCGATGAAAATGAACGCGTCGGCCAGTGTCATGCCGCAAGCGTCCGCCAGCGTTTGCTGCATCAGCGGGATGGCTACATCAAAGTCGAAGAACGTCAAATCCGCCACGAACGGGGTGCCCGTAGCTTGCCGTGCGTGGTTGGCTAATTCGCACAAATAATACGCCATAAACGGCGTGATATTACGCGTTGTGCGTTCGTAGTCGATGTCATCCCCGCCAATGTGAATGTCATGTGAGGTCAGCGATCCATGACATTCGCCAATACCCAGCGCCGGGAACGCCTTGCCGAACGTATTGACCAAGTGGTCTTCGTTGATGATATTCATCTGAAATTCGCGCCCCAACCGTTGCGCCAACGTCGTCTTTCCCGCACGGGAATGACCGAAGATTAAAATGTTTTTCATTTAAACGCCTATCGGATTAAAAATCCGATGCGATTTTCCATTTGGCGATGAGTTCGCCTAGGTCTTGCGCGCCTTCGTCACCGTTTTCGCGGCTGCGCAGGGATACTTTATTTTCTTCCACTTCCTTGTCGCCCAGCACCAACATCATGGGGATTTTGGCCAGTTGTGCTTCGCGGATTTTGTAACCCATTTTTTCGCCGCGGTCGTCCAAGGTGGCGCGGATGCCGGCTTCTTCCAATTGTGCCAGCACTTTTTGCGCGGCTTCGTGGTGGCGTTCGGATATGGGAATAATCATGGCTTGCACCGGCGTGAGCCAGAACGGGAACCAACCCGCGCTGTGTTCGGTTAGCACGCCAAGGAATCGCTCGATGGAGCCAAAGCAAGTACGGTGGATCATCACGGGTTGGTGCTTGCCGCCGTCCGGGCCGATATACGTTAGGTCGAAGCGTACCGGCAGTTGCATGTCGTATTGGATGGTGCCGCATTGCCAACTGCGGCCCAGCGAATCGCGGATTTGGAAGTCGATTTTGGGGCCGTAGAATGCGCCGTCGCCTTCATTGATGACATAATCGCGTCCCATTTCTTCCAATGCCTCGCGCAGGGCGGCTTCGGCTTCTTCCCATTCTTCGGCGGTGCCGATGGCATCATCGGGTTTGGTGGACAGTTCGAAGGAGAATTCACTGAGCCCAAACGCGGCGTATACGTCTTCATACAAGCGGATGACGTTCTTCAATTCGTCCTTCACTTGCGATTTCATCATAAAGATATGCGCGTCATCTTGGGTAAATTGCCGTGTACGCATCAATCCGTGTAATGCGCCCGAAAGCTCCGCACGGTGAATCAAGCCCAATTCCGCCAAGCGCAGAGGGAATTCCTTGTAACTGTGCAATTCCGTGCCGTATGCCAGCATGCCGCCGGGGCAGTTCATGGGTTTGACGTAATATTGCGCTTCATCAATGACCGTGCCGTACATGCTGTCCACATAATATCCGGTGTGGCCGCTGCGCTCCCACAGCTTGCCCATCATGATTTGCGGGGTAGAAATTTCTTGATACCCATAACGCTTGTGCACTTTGCGCCAATATTCGATGAGTCGGTTCTTGAGTTGTAATCCCTTGGGCATGTAGAAAGGCATGCCCGGTGCGTCTTCGCTGAAGAAGAACAGCCCCATTTCGCGCCCCAATTTGCGATGGTCGCGCTTTTTGGCTTCTTCGATGCGTTCCAAGTGGGCAGCCAATTCATCCTTGGTCGGGAAAGCCGTGCCGTAAATACGCGAAAGCATCGGACGCTTTTCGTCTCCGCGCCAATAAGCACCGGCGGTGTTGGTCAACTTGAACGCCTTGATGCGCCCTGTCTTGTCCAAATGCGGCCCCGCGCACAGGTCCACAAATTCGCCCTGCTTGTAGAAGGAAAATTCTGTAGCGGGCTCTTTCGCGGCATCCTTCGGTGTAATTAAATCTTCAATAAGTTCGCGCTTAAACGGTTCTGCTTGTTCATCTACATATTGCAAGGCTTCCTCGCCGCCCAGCGCAAAGGACTCCAGCGGCAAATTCTCCTTGATAATCTTCTTCATTTCCTTCTCGATGGCAGCCAAATCTTCGGGCGTGAAGGGCTTGTCCGTATCGAAGTCATAATAAAACCCGTCCGCAATGCTGGGGCCAATGGCCAGCTTCACAGTCGGGTATAGGCGTTTTACGGCTTGCGCCAGTACGTGTGCGGTGGTGTGCCGCAGGGCGTTTAAGTCGATGGGCGGCCGTTCGTGGTTTTGTTCGAGGTTCTGTCCTTGATTTTGCATGTGAATCGCTCCCGTCACTAATTCGGATATAGCGATTTGAACCGCCATTGCAAGTTCAAATTGCGGGGTAAATATTGCGCGATTTTAGCATATGGGAGCGGATTTGCAAATGGCGGTTATCTATCAAAAGCGGTTGTTTATCAATGTATCAACGCACAACCCCACACATTCATTACAAATATAAATATCGTTGGGCCCGGAAATGAGCGTGAGTATTTGGTCATTCCTTTTGCCGCAGAAAGAACAATTGCATTGCACGCCGTTGTTTTTGTCACCGACTTCCAGCAATTTGACCAACATATTTCCCAGCAAATAATCCGCCGAAACGTCAAAATACTTTGCGATGGGTACGATGTAGGCAATATCCGGGTAGCCGTTGCCGCTTTCCCACTTGGATATGGCTTGGTTGGTTACGCCGAGGGCTTCGGCCAGTTGTTCCTGCGTGATGTTCTTGCGCTTGCGCAATTCTTTGATCCGCGTTCCGATTTTTATGTCCATGTTGTTTACTCCTGTTTTTGTATCACCGGTGTGATGAAAGTATAGGCGGTTGGGGCAGAATGAACAATTGCAAATTCGTTGGAGAAAATCAACGCACCGTTGGAAAGCTGAGCGCAAAAAAAATCCAACTGGTCGCAAGTTGCGACCGGTTGGATTGCGAAAATCAATTGCGTTTGTTTTATCCCAACAAGTCGGGTAAGTCGTCAAATAGCAACGACGCGCCGTTGTACCCGGTGTTGCAAAAGGCCGAAACAACCGTTTGTGTTGCAGGGTAATAGCCCGTAAAGAAGCCCACCCCCGCGTCCGCGCCGATGGCAAAGTAGAAGGTCTTGCCGTCGTCTTCATTGCGGTACACGCCCAATCCGTAGCCTTCGGTAGTGCCTTCTTCTTCGTCCGTTTCGGTGATGATGTGCTGCTTGAGGAAGTTGTCGGTCATGGCGGGAGACAGGATTTTGTGGGCGAAAATAGCGCGCCACAACTTGTCGATGTCGGCGGCGCAGGAGAATATGCCGCCGTCGGAGCCGCCGATGATGGGCAAGTTGTGGGTGTTGGGTGTCCATTCATCATCGTCGTCTTGTTTGTAGCCAATGGCGGTGTTGTCGGGCAGTGCATCCGCGCGGTAGAAACCCGTGTGCGCCAATCCGCACGGCCGGATGATTTCGTCCGTTACATATTGCTGGAAGGGAATGCCGTTTACGGCTTCTATTACCAATCCGAGTAGTACATAGCCGGAGTTGGAATAGCAAAACCGTTCGCCGGGCGCGAATTTTGGGGGTAGGGGGGTGATCATTTGAAGGTAATAATCCAAGCGTTCCCATTCGCGGGCGGGGTATTGGGCCATCATGGCAGCGTATTGCTCATAAAAGTCTTCCGCATCTTCGTCCACATAATCACCCACGCCGGAGGTATGTGTAAGCAATTGGTACACGGTTACACGCTTGTCGATTACGCCCAAGTCGTGGGGTAGGAGGTCGCATAACTTAGCATCCAAGGACAGCTTGCCATTGTCAATCAACTTGCAGACGGCCAACCCGGTGAACAGCTTTGTGCCGCTGGCAATGCCGAAAGCGGTATCGGTGGTGTTGGGCAAGTCTTGAGCAAAGTCTCTGCACCCGATGGCTTGTTGGTGGATGATGCCGCCGCACCCCGTGGCAGACAACACACCGCTAAAATCCTCAGTTTCTTCGGCAAGCCAAGTGTCAAATATATTCTTCATTTTATCTTTCATGATTTTGTCCTCTCAAGATGTATTGGTTAAATCGTTGCACGTGCACCTGCGGGAAATGTCACCGCTGACATGTATGATCCCGTGCCGATAGATGATATCGGCTTGTATTGGCACGGCTGATTATATCTTAACGCTTGGTTAAGTTGCAAAATTGAACACGTTGGTTGCCTTGTCCGTGTTATAATTATTACTTTAAATAATAGGGAGGGAATAAAAATGTCCGTACAAAGCAACGACAATGGTCGCCTAAGAATTGAAAATGAACTCATGGCGGCATTAAACGGTGACAATTTAAAGAACGCAATGGATTTTATTGCGTACATGAAAGCGAGCGGAATGACCCCCCATGCGGAGCATTACAGTGCCTTTGAGTATGAAGGAAAATGGGTGTGTATCATCATTATCATGGACATTGACGGCGCACCCGGCTGGGTGGTTTTTGACAATCCGTTGACCAAACTCGATGATTTTCCGTTGGATGAGCAATTCGCGCATTTAAAGGATTTTGCTTGGGCAAGTGCGCATGTTTGCGGCAAATGCGGTTGCGGCAGCCAACCGGGACAGAAGAAATTAATCTTCGGAAAAGAATTTGACAACATATGTACATCGGAAGCGGCATTTTGGAACCCCGATGCCGCTGCAGTGAAGAATATGATATCTATGATTGATATTTGGAAAGAAAACGGCGCAACGGTGTTACCCGATTAATTAATACCAAAATAAAAATAACCCGCGCCAAACGGCGCGGGCTAATCTTGTACTCTCGATAAATGCGTGCAGCGAAGCACAGCGCGGGGTCGAGGGGGAACGCTTCCCCCTCGCGGGTCCGGGCAGCGCCCGGGGTCTTAGTCTTTTGACCTTATCCTTTGACCCTACTCCCGCAACCGCACCGCATTAGCCGCACGCCGCCGATAATTCTCATCCATCTTCGCATAATGCTTGCGCGTCGTGTTCACATCCGCATGCCCCAGTACGTTGGCCACTAAATAAATATCCCCTGTCTCCGCATAGAGTTGCGTGCCGAAAGTCGAGCGCAACTTATGCGGGGATATTTTTTTGAGCCGCGTTACGAGCGAGGCGTATTTTTTTACGAGGTTTTGGACGGCGCGGTCGGTGATGCGGCGGTTTTGCAGGGATAGGAAGAAGGCTTGTTCGTGACCGGCGATGGCGGTGATTTGGATGCGTTCGGTCATGTAGGCTTGTAAAGCGGCTTCTACTTCTTTGCCGAAGTAGAGGATCATGCCGTCGCCGCCCTTGCGGGTCACGCGTATGCCGCCTGTTGCGAAGTCGATGTCGTCGATGTCGATGCCGATGCACTCGGAGACGCGCATGCCAGTACCGAGCAGGAGGGTGATGATGGCGGCGTCGCGGTGTTTGGTACGGTCGTGGTAGGCGCGTTGGCGGGGTGAGAGTTTTTCGCCGGAGTCAACTTCGTCTAGGAGTTTGGCGATTTCGTCCACTTCTAAGGATGTGATGGCTTTCTCGTTGACTTTGGGGAAGGAAATGAGCTCAGCGGGGTTGGCGGTGACGAGTTGTTTCATATATAGGTAGCGGAATAGACCGCGCACGGCAGCCAGCTTGCGCGACTTGCCGAGTGCGGCGTTTTGCAAGCTTTCGCCGCCTTGGATGTAGAAAGTGAGGTACTCCATGAAGGCCTGGAGGTGGTCAGCGGTGATGGTTTGCATGTCTTGGACGGTGAGGGAGGTCATCTCGCGGCGGGGGAAAACTTCGTCTGCGAGAAAATTGAAGAAAATGCGCAAGTCGTAGGCGTAACCAAGCCGTGTGAGCGAGGAAGTTTGGTCGCTAAGGCTGCCGAAATAAGGGGAGAGGAAGGGTGGCAGGGTCGTCAAAATTTCGCGCAGGCGCTTGACTTGTGCGGCGTGTTTTTGCTCGTGGTAGTTGACGGGCATTATTGTGCCTCCGACTGGGAGCTAACGCCACTGATGGACGCGCCGGTGATTTGCACCATTTGCGGACCGCGGAAAGTACCTAGCGTTAATTCTTCGCGGGTCATGCGCAGGGTATGTGCGATTTTTTCCATGTTGCCGCTGATGGAACCGCCAGTTACGGGCGTGGTTTTTTGGCCGTCGAAGTAATAGCCCAAGCGGATTTCGCTGCCGAAGTCGCCGGTGACAGTGTCGCAATGGAAGTCGGAGAAGGACACGAGGTGCAAGTGCGGGGCTTTTTTGAGTTCTTTAGTGGTAGCCGTGCCGCCTGTGACGCGGAAGTTTTGCGCGTTGCCGGTAGGCGCTACGCCTAGATAGTGGGCGAAGCGTACATCGCCCCAATATTTTTGCAATACACCGTCTTGGATGAGGATGTGGGTTTGGTTGGGGAAGCCTTGGCGGTCGTAGGGTAGGGCCGAAGGCGAGCCGGTGAGCAGTGGGTCGATGGTTAATGTGATGCAATCGGTTGAGCCGCTTTGTACGTTGTCGCCGATTTTGTAGGTGGATAATTTTTGGTAGATATTAGCCGCATGGGCGCGGCTACAAAAATAATTAAAGAATGAACGTAAGCATTCGCCGGACAGCAATACGGGAATATCGCCCACGGAGGGCGTGCCCGTGGCGATGGCCTTGTCCTTGGACGATGCGAACAATTCGGACACGCGGTCTTTAAGCCAGTCGGCGGCGTTTTCCATGTCCAGGCCGAAGCGGAAGGCTTCGCTTACTTCGATTTCCTTGGTGGTGGGGGTGTCGCGCCAGTGTACGGCGGTTTCGATGAAGGCGCGGTGGGTGGTGTATTGCACGTCCACACCGTGGGAGTTGATGATGCGCACATCACTGCGGGTGATGAAAAATTCGCTGTAGCTGAGGTGGCCTTGGGTGTGAATGTCATTGGCGTAGAAGGCTGTTTGCAAGGTCTCCAACGTTTGCAATAGGTCGTGTGACTGCGGGGTGGGCGGGGTGTAATTGCTGGGTTGTACCAATGGGAAGTATTCGTTGCGCACGAAACCTGCTGCGTAGATGCCGTCGGTGATGGTTTTTTTCAATTCATCGGCGGAGGTGCCGGGGTGGATTTTTACGTTGTACGTGCCGCGGAATTTGCCGTCTTCGAACACGACATACAAGTCCAAATCCAGCTCAGTGGTTTCTACTTCGCGCTGCATTTCGGGTTGTTTTTTGATGTTGTACCGCTCCAAGCGGCGGGTTTTGGTTTCGTTAATGAGGTATTCCACGCCTTCAAAGGTGGCGAGCGTTTCTAATAATAGATTCAACATTATCCCAGCCTCGCTTTCGTTTTGATGTAGGGGCCGCCGCAGCTTACTTTGACCCATTCTTTGTGGCCTTTGCCGCATCCGCCACCGCCGTCGAAGGACATATCGTCGCTAATCATCGTGATGTTTTTGAGCAAGTCGGGCACGTAGCCGGTCATGACGATGGGGGCGACCCATTTACCAGTGAGCTTGCCGTCCTTGATTTCCTTGGCGTAGCTGAACATGCACTGGATGCCCCAATCTTTGGGATCCTCCATGCCGCTGGTGCCCTCCATGATGAGGTAGCCGTGGTCGATGCTGGCGATCATATCGTCCAATTTGTCCGTTCCCGACGCGAAATAGGTGTTGGTCATGCGGGAATACGCCTTGTTTGCGAAGGTCTGGCGGCGGCCGTTGCCGGTGGGGGGCAAGCCCAGCGAAGCGGCGGCTAGCGCGTCGGAAATACCCGCTTGCAAGATGCCGCCTTCAATGACGACGGTGTCGCTGCCCAAGTTGCCCTCGTCATCGAAGAGATAGGACGCGGTGTGGCGCGTGGCGGTTGCGCCGTCGTGCATTTTGAGTTGCGGCGCGGCTACGGGTTTGCCCATGTATTCCTTGGCGTTGGCGCGGTTTTTGAGGAACATGTCCAATTCTACGCCGTGGCCGAAGGCTTCGTGGGCAATGAGCCCCACCGCGTTGGGCGAGCAAATAACGTCGTATTCGCCGGGGGGTGTGGGTTCTGCATCTAGCAGGATGACGATGGTGGCGATTAATTCGGGCACGGCGGTGGCCACATCGTCCAGCATTTCAAAACCTGTCATGCCGGAAACAACATGGTACAAATCGCGGGTGACATCGCCTTTGCGTGCCACAGGGATGAGCGCGGATTCCGACCAGATATAATGCTGCTCGAGGTCTTTTTTCGCGGAAAGGAAAATCTTGCTTGTTTGGGCGTACCCCAGCGTCACGGTGGCATCGACGAGCAGGTCGGAATGCGTGTGCATTTGTTTGTTTATTGCGGTTAAGCGTTCGATGATTTCCTGCGGGCCCAGGTCGGTGGGCAGGGTTTGCACTTGGTCGATAAAAGTCTGTGTGATTTCGTCTTCGGCGGGGGTGGGGTAGGTGAAGCCGTTGGTGTTTTGCGAAGTCTTGGCGGCGGCGACGATTTTATCGGCCAGCGCGGGCAGGGCGTTGTCATCGGCGGGCAATTCGTTGAAAGCATACTCGAAATACCACCCGTCGTTGAAAACACGCACAACAAAGCCACGCTCACCCCAATAGGTGTCGCTGATGGACGTAACGCGGTCAGACACGCGGAAATTTTTGCCGCTAACATCGGTGCCTAGGATTGAAGCATAAGTACATTGTTGGTGCAAAAGTGCCAGAAGCCGCTTGAGACGGGGCTTGGCGGCCGTAAGGAATGGAGACGAGCGGACATTTTGCATGGGGTTGCTCCCTTCGATTGTAAGATGCTACGCAAATTTCGCGAATAATTGCAGTGGTTTTGCGAAGCGATTTCTATGAATATATTGCATTGGGAGTGATTCGTCAATTTATTCATCAAAAAAATCCCCCAACCTATTAGTGGCGCTAATAGGTTGGGGGATTTAAATATGAGAACACGCTCTAGGTTACCGTTTAAATATTGCGGTCGTTGTCGCCGCCGATTTCTTGCGGGCCTTGCGGGGTGATGTGCAGTACGCGTGGAGTAAAGCTGCGGAATACCGGGCGGCTGCACAATCCTGAAAAATCTTCATCCCCGATTCGCCACACGCGATGTCCGTACCACGTGCAATCCTGGCCTGCGGGGCATTCAGTGATGTGGCAATCCTGGCCCGCGGGGCATTCGGCAATGTGGAATTCCCACCCTTCCCATGTAAACTCCCTGCGCTCAAACAACTCTGGAGCAATGCGGTTGCGGGCTTCATAGAAGATTTCGTCGATATCAAAGCCTTCGTAGAAGCCATAAATGCGGAAGGGGTAGAATCCTTGAATTGACATTTCCATCTGCACACGCACATCCGAACGTGGCGTTAGGATGATAAATTCCTCTCCAAGGAAGCTCGACATACGTTCAACGTGGATGGCCTCGCCGGTTTCTGCGTTCAGCATGAATAGGAATAAAGGCGTACCGATGTTCATTTCAAAATCAACGTCATCGGGTTGGACGCCGTCGCCGACGACACCCGTCCACACGCCCGTATTGTTGCGGTGGCGCATGTGTGCGTTAAACGTCATTTGCACCGTTGCGCCGTCGATGTCCTCGCCGAAGATTTCGTAGATGTACTGCGCGCCGATTTGCGTGGCTTCCTCGGCAGAGAGGGCGGTTTCGAAGGATTCGGGCGGGGCATTCCACGGCCATGTGTAAATCGTTGATTCAATGATGGTAAATGTGCGGCGTGGGGTTTGTTCTACGGACAGCGCATTGGCGATGGATACGCCCATGTTGCCGTCGTGTGCGGCGACGTTAAGGGTTTGCGTCACGCTCATGGCCTCGGGCTGTTCAATTTCCAACGTGTTGTTGGACGCGTTGGCGAAAGCCAAGTGGTTTGCGCCCATGAGCGCAATACCGAACATCGCCACAAATGCCAGTGACGCGGCCGCGGTTTTGATGATTTCGCCGGGTTTACGTTTTTCTCGTTGCATGGGGATTGCTCCTTTCGATTTTTAATTCGACTGTGAGCGCATCATAACCGCATCATGTTATCGAATGATTATCGACTTGTAAGGGAGTTGTAAAGGTTACTGTCGCTGTCGTACCACTGTTTACGGTGGATTCGATGACCAAGGTTGCGCCGTGTGCCTCGGCGATGCGGGCGCACAATGCAAGCCCCAGCCCGGTGCCGCCATGTTCGCGGTTGCGGGCTGGGTCTACGCGGTAGAAAGGTTCGGTGAGTTTGGACAAGCTTTCGACGGGGATGCCGTGGCCGTTGTCGGATATGGATAGGCTGAATGACACGCCAGCGATGTTTTTCGCGCTTAGTGTGATTACACCGCTGCCGTCGCTGGGGCATGCGTTGCGTGCGTTGGTGCAGAGGTTCATCAGCAAGCTTTTAATCAAATCCGCTTGCCCGTGCAGAGTGTCGGCTTGGATGTCGCAAATCAAGCGGATGTTTTGTGCGGCGAGTGATGGTTCCAATGAATGTCGGATGTCATCGAATAATTGCGGGATGGACAAAACACCCGCAACCGCCGTATGCCCGCGCAATGTTGCCAGCGTCAATAACGAGTTGGCGATATTGCGAAGGTGGTGCGCTTCGTCAATGATATAACCCGCCGACTCGATAAGTTCCCCTTCGCCCAACGTCGCGCTTTGCAAATACTGGGCGTAACCTAAAATAGAAGTCAGGGGCGTGCGCATTTCATGGGCGAAGTTGTCAACGAATTGCTGCTTGCCGTCGGCTTCATCCTTGAGGGCTTGCATTTGACGTTCAATTTCGTCGGCCATGCTATTGAAGTCTTCGGTCATGGCCGCCAGCTCGTTTTTGCCGTGCACGGTGATTCTTTCGCTGTAATTACCCGTGGCAATATTGCGCGAAGCCTGCGACACAAAGCGCAACGGCTTAAATATCCGCGCCAAAATTACATACAGCACAAACGCCGTAAGCGCGGCAAACACGGTGCATATCAACAAAAGGATGTTTTGCACACGCCGCATTTCGGCGATGGTTTGCGTGATGTCAAAATAATAATCAAGCCGTAGCAGGCTAAAAGGTTGCGGCAACGCGCCAACGACGCGGATAAAATATGCATCTGCGTAATGCACAAAGGCCACTTGGATGCCGTCCACCACATCATTGAGACCCATGGCGTGCAGCGACAAATACACATTGGACTGCGCATAATGCGCCATGTAGCTGGTGACCAGCGCGTTTATATCATCGGCAATATTGTGGCTGATGCCATACAGCACGGCCAAATCGCGTGACAACGACCCCGCAATGCGCTGGTATTCCGCCGCAGAGTGCGCCATGTACATATCCATCTGCGAACGCGTCATAAACACCGACACAATGCCAAAGCACGAAAATAACACCACCAAAAAAAGCAGATACGTGGCAAGAAACGTTTTAATCCTCATTTGCGCGCCTCCAAACGGTACCCCAGTTTGTACACTGTTTTGATGACGTCTTCCCAACCCAATTTTTGGCGGATGCTGCTGATGTGTACATCGACAGTGCGCGTATTGCCACCAAAGTCATATCCCCAAGCGATTTCCAGCAGCTTGTCGCGCGATAGGGCGATGTTGCGGTTTTGGATGAGCGTTTCAATCAGTGTAAATTCCTGTGGGGTAAAGTCCACCCGCGCACCCTTGAAATACACCTGCCTGCCCGCCAAATCTACTTCCACTTCCCCCAAAATAAAAGTCTTATCCAACTTTTGCGTGCGGCGCAAGACCGATTCGACCCGCGCCAGCAACTCCATCATGTCAAAGGGTTTGACGATGTAATCGTCCGCACCCAGCCGCAACCCCCGCACCTTGTCACCCACATCTGACCGCGCCGTCAGGAAAATAACGGGCGTGTCTTTAATCTGCGCCATCACCGCAAAGCCGTCCAGCTTGGGCAGCATCACATCCAACAAAATTAAATCGAATCGGTTGCTCGCTAGCGCATTCGATACTGCCGCGCCGTCAAACACCGACGCACAGTCATACCCGACCAATTCCAAATTTTTCTTAATCAAATTATTGATAGGTTGCTCGTCCTCGACGATAAGTATTTTTGCCATGAGATAAATCACCCCGCAATTTTGTCCAACTATAACATGATTGAAATACCCGATGCCGCTTTCAAGCAAACTCTTACAACTTCCTTACAAGTCGCGAACAACTTTATAACATCGCGGCGGTATCGTTGCGGAAAATGCGCGGGCACTTGCAGATGCAATAATGCCCCAAAAGGAGCGTTTAAGATGATGACAAAATCTGTATGGAAAATGGTTGTTGCAATGTTGTGTGCTGCGGTTGTGGCGTTTGGCGGCGGGTATGCGGGGGCGCAGCTCGCCTTGCGCGGCGTTGAAGCGCGGGGGTACGAAAGCATACATGCACATCACCCCGGCGGCCTAACGGCGGACGCATTGTCGGCGACACCCGCATATACTGCCGCAAATAGGCAGGCGTTGACCTTGCCGGATTTGTTTGACGGAGCCAACCCCGCCGTGGTGGCCATATCTATTGAAGTAACCGGGCGCAATGCCTTCGGCCAAACGGTAACACGCCCTGCGTCGGGTTCGGGCTTTTTTATTTCGCCCGATGGGTACATTGTGACCAACGACCATGTAATCGAAAACGCGGAAAATATCACCGTGCTGTTGTATGACGGTAGCCAATACCCCGCTGTGGTGGTGGGGCGCGATGCGGCTAGTGATATCGCGGTGATATGGATTGATGTTACGGAGCGGGCGCATCTGGCATTCGGTGATTCCGACGTGGTGCGCGTAGGGGATCAAGTGGCAGCCATCGGCAATCCGCTGGGCGAGCTGGCCAATTCCATGACCGTCGGCGTCATCAGCGCGTTGGACCGCGATATCGCCGTAGACGGTGTTACCCGCATCAAGTTGCAAACCGACGCAGCCGTGAATCGCGGCAATTCCGGCGGCCCGCTGTTGAACCTGTACGGCGAAGTTATCGGCGTCGTCAACGCCAAATCTGTGGGCACCGACGTTGAGGGTTTGGGTTTCGCCATCCCATCCAACGAAGCGATGGAGATTGTCGGGCAATTGATGGAATATGGTTTTATCCGCGGCCGTGCGATTTTGGGTATTACCATCAACGAAATTACACAAGCAGGCACATTGGAGCGCAAGGTGCAAGTGTCTTCGGTCAATCCTGGCGGCGCAGCGTATGCCGCCGGTTTGAAAGCGGGTGATGTTGTTTTGGCTGTAAATGGAATGGAAGTCTTCACATTCGATACGCTGCGGGCAGTGTTGAGCCAATTATCTCCCGGGGATGAAGTGGCAGTGCGCATACAGCGCAGCGGCGCGGAAATGTATGTATACGTAATACTGGATGAATACAGGCCGCACGGGCTGTAAAAGCAAAAACACCCCGATATCATCATCGCGCATAAACGCACCGGCAACTTCAATGCCGAAGTTGGACAAATTTAAGTTTGTTCAACTATAATTCGCGCATGATTTATTTAGATTATGCATCGCACACGCCGCCTTGTGAGGCTGCATTGGCCGCATTTATACACGCAGAAAAATTAACCACGGGAAATGCGAACGCCCGCCACACTGCCGGACAAACCGCGCGGGTGTTGTGGGAGCGCACGACCCGTGGTATTTCTGCGTTTATGGGTTCCGAAGGCGCGGACTTGATTCATGTAAGCGGCGCAAGCGAAGGCAACGTGCGGGCAATTACGGGCTTGGCGCAGGCCTACCGCCACCAAGGGCGACACATCCTGTCCACTTGCTACGCGCACCCGTCGGAGAATGCGGCATTGGCGTCATTGACCGAGCAGGGCTACGAAATCGACCATGTACGCATCAAGCAAAATGGCTTGATTGACTTAGCACACCTTGAGGCATCCCTGCGGGTGGATACGATTTTGCTGTGCATCAGCGCGGTGGATAGTGAGTTGGGCGTGGTGCAACCGCTGGAGGAAATCGCGGGCATTATACGGGCGCATGCGAATGGCGGTGCGCATGCAAACCGTGGCATATGTACAAGCCGTGATGCGCATACAAATCAAAACACGAATGCAAGCGGAAATTCACATGCGCACTGCCATTTACACATCGACGCAGCACAGGCGGTGGGGAAGGTGCCGTTGCCGTCTTTTGATGCGCTTGGTGCGTCCACGATGACTTTTTCTGCGCACAAGTTTTATGGCGTGGGGGGGAGCGGGGTGTTATTGTGTCGCCGAGGAGTCGTGCTAGACGGCGTGTACGACGGCGGAACGCCCGCACCGGGTCTGGCAGCGGCCTGCCATGCCGCACTGGACGAAGCCCTGCGCGAAATGACCGTGCGGACGGCGCACGTCGCAAAATTGCACAAAAAGCTAACCGACGCGCTGGCACAATATCCGCAAGTGCGCATCAATTCGCCTGTCATGCCTGCCCACCACACAACCCCCCGCAACCCCTACATCCTCAACCTCAGCGTCGCCAACACCCGCGGCACCGCTTTCCGCGACGCACTTAACCGCCACCGCGTATGCGTTTCCGTCAAAGCCGCCTGCGCCACTGACCAAACCCCCTCGCGCCCCGTCCAAGCCATCAGCGACAAAAAAAACGCCTTATCCTCGTGGCGCATCAGCCTGTCGCACCTGACCACCCCTGAAGAAATAGACGCATTTTTACATATATTTCACACTTGCCATACGGAGTTGACCGCCCAATGAGAACCCTAACACCCCTACAATCCATCGAGCGCAGCATGACCAAAAAATTCCGCACTACCCTATGGCGGCCGTTCATAGAGGGCATCAAGCAATACCAACTTCTCGCGCCCAACGACGCCATCGCCGTCTGCGTATCCGGCGGAAAGGACTCTTTTGTCCTCGCCAAACTCATGCAGCTCCTCCAACGCCACAGCGATTTCCCTTTCGCTCTGCATTTCCTGTGCATGGATCCCGGTTACGACACCCGCACCCGCCACAAAATCGAGGCCAACGCCGCCCTCCTCGATATCCCCCTTCAATACTTCAACACCGACATTTTCCAAGTCGTCACTCAAACCGACCGCAGCCCTTGCTACCTCTGCGCCCGCATGCGCCGTGGCCACCTCTACGCCCAAGCCCAAGCCCTAGATTGCAATAAAATAGCCCTAGGCCACCACAACTCAGACGTAATCGAAACCGTCCTAATGAATCTCCTACACGGCGGCACTTTCGAAACCATGATGCCCGCCCTGCCCAGCCGCAACTACCCCGGCATGCACCTGATAAGGCCACTCTACTGCGTCCATGAAGACGCCATCATAAATTGGCAACGCTACAACGACCTCTCCTTCATCAAGTGTGGCTGTCCCCTAGCCGAAAACTGCACCCTAACAGAATCCGGCGGACGCCGCGCAGCGGTCAAGGCGTTAATTAAGCGGTTAAAACAAGACAATCCCGACGTAGAGGGCCATATTTTCCAAAGCACGCATCGCGTAAACGCTGAAAGGGTGCTGGGGTTTATTGAGCGATAGCGAAAGTTCAAAAGACGAAGGTCAAAAGATGAAAACCAAAAGATGAAAACCCTGGGCGCTGCCCAGACCCGCAAGGGGCGACTCGCCCCTTGACCCCTGTTTTGGGCGTCGCCCCCTTTCAATCACGACAGTGCAAATATCAAAACATAAAAAAATGCGCCCCCAATGGGCGCATTTTTTACAAAATTTGTACTATTCATCGGCGGCGGGCGTAGCCACAGCGCGGGGTCAAGGGGGAACGCTTTCCCCTTGCGGGTCTGGGCAGCGCCCAGGGTCTTAATCTCTTGACTTTAACCGCGACCTTAACCGCCCAACACATCCCCCAACGGCGTATACCCCATGCCAAAAGCTACCGCTACCTCTTCGCAAGTCAAATGCCCGGCATAGCAATTCACGCCCGGCAGCAAATTTGCATCAGCGCGTACCGCTGCCTCAAGCCCCATATTTGCAATCTTGACACCCGGCAGCAGCGTCGCATTCGTCAACGCAAACGTCGATGTCCGGCTTACGGCACCGGGCATGTTGGCTACGCAATAGTGGATGATGCCTTCTTCCACATAGGTGGGCGCGTCGTGGTAGGTGCGGCGGGTGGTTTCGAAGCAACCGCCTTGATCTACGGCTACGTCAACTACGACAGAACCTTCGCGCATGGTTTTGAGTTGTGCACGCTTGACGAGCTTGGGCGCGGCGGCACCGGGGATAAGGACGGCGCCGATGACCAAATCGGCCTGCGCGATGGCGGTTTGTATATTGGCCGACGTTGAATATAGGGTTTGTATGCGGTTGCCGAAAATATCATCCAAGTAAGTGAGGCGGTCAACGGATGTGTCCAAAATGGTGACATTGGCACCCAGCCCCACGGCCATCTTCATGGCGGCAGTGCCTACTACGCCCCCGCCGATAACAACAATATTGCCGCTGGGTACACCTACGGCACCGCCCAGTAATACGCCGCGTCCGCCCATGTGTTTCTCAAGGCAACGTGCGCCGGTTTGAATGCTTAATTTGCCTGCGATTTCGCTCATAGGGCGCAGGAGGGGCAGGCCACCGGCGTGGTCGCGGATGGTTTCGTAGGCTACAGCCTTGCATTTGCGGGCCAGGAGGGCTTCGGTGAGGTCGCGGTCGGCGGCTAGGTGCAGGTAGGTGTAGATGATTTGCCCTTCGCGCATCAGGGGATATTCAACGGCGAGGGGTTCTTTGACTTTTACGATCATATCGCAGGTTTCCCACACGGCCTCTGCGGTGGGTAGGATTTGCGCCCCGGCGGCAGTGTATTCGCCGTCGGAGAAGCCCGAACCGTTGCCCGCGCCCGCTTGCACGTACACGGCGTGGCCGTTGCGGATATATTCCACTACGCTGCCGGGGGTGAGCCCTACGCGGAATTCGCCTTGCTTGATTTCGGTGACGGTTCCAACTTTCATACTTCTTCCTCCCTATACTCGACTTCACTTTCGCGGTGGATTTCGTACAGTGCGTCAACCAAAGATTGAATGCGCTCCGGGGTATACAGGGTAAGCAGTAACAGCGAACCGTGCTCGATTTGCCCGTGGCGGTTCCACCCGGCTTTGAACACAGCGAGGTACTCGGTCAAGGTGTCGTCCACGTAGCAAGTGGCGATGCAATGGATGCGATTGTGCCCGGTCAAATCAATGCCCTTACGCAGCAAAACTTCACTGTCGCCCACAGCCAACTGATCCAATTCGTGGTCGTGGAAAGGCTGGAATCCGTAGTCCAATACCTTTAACTTTGCCCAGCGGTTGTGTCGCTTCATAAACACACCCGCCCGCCGAAACGCCATAAACAACGGCGGCACAGCGATGGCGACACCTTCAATAATACCTGCGGCGCGATGCACCCGTTCGGGCAATTCCCAGCGGTACACCATATCCGCCACGGCTTCGGGCATGTCGCGTTGCCAAAATTCAAAGATTTCCAACGGGCCGCGCAGGGGGAAGCCATTCCACGCCATGACGTACACGGTCAAGCAACCCAGCACAATAACTAGACCCGCAGGGATATCCCACCGCACGGTAAACAGCCGCTTCAACCCAAAAACCGTGCCGCCCAGCGCCGCGCCCAAAATAAAAGGGGCTACCATTTGGCCAAACGGGTTGGCCATGCGCCCCATGAAAGATACATAAATTGAACTCAAAATTGCCGCCACAACCACGAACGAAAAAAACAAAGCAACCAACGCCACAGCGGGGTTCCATTTAATTTCGTACAGACGTGCCCTTAAAGCCATCAACTGTTCCATGCGGGGGATTATACGGAATGGACAACGCGGGTGTCAAACGTTGACTTCACTACAGCGGTTAATGATGCGGATGGAAAGAAGAATATACAATGACATCGACAATAAAAATACACCCCACACCGCAGCAATGTGCCATCCTTCGGTGAGGTTTGGCAAGAATAAAACCGTTGACATACCGGGTACGGAAATAAAAAGCGGAATTATAATGAGGCTTTGCAATATTGCGTACCATTTATTTTGGTAAATCGATTTAATATTTATTTGTGACGGTATCATGAAAAAAATCAACGGCAGTGCAATCACAAACATCGGAAGCATATTTATATGAAGCAAGAAAAAGTATTGGATATGTTCATTGCTGATGCCTGCCATCCATTCAATATCAGCTCTTGCGTACATACGTGATGCAAACAAGGTAACCACAACCATCCCCGCACTCAATGCGTAGGTTGCCAACGCATACAACATGCGGACACCCACTTGATAACCGACAGAGTACCCGCTACCGCGTTCCATGATTGCGGATTTTAACGATGGCGAAAATGAAACAAAAAACAACGGGAATCCAAACATCAAAAGAATCGCACACAACAGTGCCGCCAACCCCGCACCCAAAACAATCAGCAACATCAACCACCGCACTGCCATCCCCGCGGTCGTCGTCTCCCAATGCACCCCCGGCACCGGCAAAAACATCAACGCCCAGCACAGCACCACAATCCACAACCGCTTACCAATAAAGTACCACCACTTGATGGCCTCCCATTTCATCGTTGCCTTCAACGGACTCATGTGTTCCCTCCCGTCACACGCAAGTAAAATTGTTCAACCGATTCGCCGCCCGCGCGGATATCGTCACACGCGGCTTGATACACCCCGTCGCGCGTCAAAATCGTCACTTCATCAAACACACTGTCCAAGTCGCGCAGCAAATGGGTGGAAATAATAATCGTCTTGTTGTCGTCGGTGTTGGCCAACATGGCCTTGATGCTTTCGTGTTTGAAGCGCGGATCCAACCCGGCGACGGGTTCGTCCAGCAGATAGACCTCCACGCGGCGGCACAAGCACAGCAATATACAAAGCCGCTCCTGCTGCCCCTTTGACAGCCATGTAATTTTCCACTTCTGCCCCAGGTCAAAATCCTCGCACAATTGCATCGCTCGCGCATAATCAAAATCGGGATAAAAATCACGATAATACGCCACCGCATCCTTCACCCGCATAAATTTATAAAAATTTTCGGGGTTTATCATAAAGCTCACCCGCGCACGCGTAGCCAATCCGGCACGTTCACTGCCGATGAAAATATCACCGCAGTTGGGTTTGATGATGTCCGCAATCATCTTAAGTAAAGTGGTTTTGCCGATGGCATTCTCGCCCAGCAAGCCAATAACGCGCCCCGCAGGAAAAGTCACCGACAAATCATGAAACACCACTTTGCGCTTGAACGTTTTGTTCACGCTACGAATCACCACCGCATCGGTCATTTTGCCTCGCCTCCTATTTTTGCCACCCCTTGTGCTACCCGGTGCATGATTTGCGCGCTGTTCAATCCCATCTTGCCCGCCCGCGCGATGAAGTCGTTAACCAATTCATCCACCGAACGCACCTTCAATTGTGCCGCCGCACCCGCCTTCACAAACGACCCCACGCCCTTCTTTGTGTCAATCACCGCTTCCGCCTCCAACAACCCCAAAGCCCGTTGCATCGTCAAAGCCGTAACCGCATACAACAATGAATACTCCCGCAACGAAAGCAACTTGTCGCCATCCGCCAACTTACCCGCGACGATTTGGTCTTTAATATCGTTGGCAATCTGCACATATATAGGAAGGTTCTCAACGAAAATCATTTTTCACCTCGCTCCGCGCCTTGTGTCACTGTGTTACATATGTATCTAGGTGTAAAATAACCGACGTGAAATCCAATGTCAACCCCAAACTCGCGTTTTACATAAGAAAATATAAAACCCCGGCCGATTGACAGGGGTTTATAGAAAATCACGAAAAAGCAATTTTAATAGCAAATACACAACCAGCTTCGATTTGATTCATATTTATCTATAAAATCGATTTTGAACTGCTGTTTACGTTGATTAACGACTTCCGCGCTATCCTCTTTCCAATAATAATCAACACACGACAGTGCATTTTCGAAATCAGACTTGTGCGTATATTGATAAATTGAGTTCGAGTTAAAATGTTCCCAAAATCGCTTATTCATTCCTTTTCGTTGATAACCAACCTCTTCGTAATAAAAGCCCGTTTCCTTAACTAATTCAAATAAATAAATAACAATCCATTTCGGTGCGTCCAGTTTATGTATATGTAGATTTGTCATTTTATTTCGCACGACATGGTGCATGACTGCTTTGTCAATATTTGCCAGGTTTGATTCATAAAAAAAATGCGTTTCATGATAAAGAAATTTTTTCATGTCATCCATATCAGATTCGTTTTTGACAAAGATAAGCGTTCTTTTGATTTTGGGTACATCTATTTCTTGTATGTAAGGTTCGAAATATTCCATACCCACGTCGAAGCCGTTATATTTATGTTCATCATCACCGTATTTGATGAAATAATTTTCAAAGCCGGGGTATATTTTTTGAGGTTTTGTCAGCGTGGCTTTAAAATGGTAAATATCAAGTCCCATTTCAATTCCTCCTCGTAATATAAAATGATGAATCGCATGATAACCTGCATTTCTTTAATTGTACAAGGAAATGTCCGTTATAAACAAGAAATCATTTGCGCGGCATGCGATTTTTTCCTACAATGGCGGGAAATGGGAATAAAAAGGATGGATTCAATTGTTATTACAAATGAAAGAAGTGCAAAAGAGCATCGGCATCAACGAAATCCTGCGCGATGTGTCTTTTATTATAGAGGAGAAGGAAAAGGTTGCGCTGGTGGGGGTTAACGGTGCGGGCAAGACTTCGGTTTTCCGTTTGATAACGGGAAAATGGGTGGCGGACGCGGGGCAGATTATCCGCACGAGCGGGTCGCGCTTGGGGTATCTGCCGCAATTGGCGGAGTTGGAACAAGCCGAAGTGGAAATGCCGTCACCCATGCATACATTATATGAAGTGTTGGACGCCGTATTTGCGCCGTTGAAGAAAATGGAAGCGCAAATGCGGGAGCTGGAACAGGACATGGCCACGCAGCAGAGCGATGAACTGGCAGCCACGATGTCGCGGTACGACAAGCTGTCCATGCGCTTTGCGGACGAGGGGGGCTTTGAGGCTACAAGCCGCGTGCGCGGGGTGTTGCGTGGTTTGGGCTTCCCGGACGAGCGATGGGAGCAACCCTTCGGGCAATTATCCGGCGGGGAGAAAACGCGGGCCATGTTGGGGCGGTTATTATTGGAACGGGCCGACTTGCTCCTGTTGGATGAACCCACCAACCACTTGGACATCGAAAGCGTGGCGTGGCTGGAAGAATATTTGCGCGGCTTCCCCGGTGCGGTGCTGTTGATTTCGCATGACCGTTATTTTATGGACCGCGTGGTGACCAAGACCATCGAAATCGAGCACAAAACCGCACAGGTATACAATGGAAACTACACGGCCTTCGTGCAAAAAAAGGCTGCTGCGCGTGAAATCGCCGAAAAGCACTACCGCGAACAGCAAAAAGTGATCAAGCACCACGAAGAAGTCATAAAAACCATCCGCGGCTTCAGCACTGAGGCGGCCATCATCCGATCCAAGTCACGTGAGAAGCTGCTGGCCAAAATCGAACGCGTAGACAAACCCGTCGCCCCGCCGCAAAACATGCGCTTGAAATTGGAACCGTCCATCAAGTCCGGCCACGACGTGCTGTTCGTAGAGGATTTGGCGATGGCGTTTGATGATGTGCCGCTGTTCTCCGGCGTGACATTTGAATTGAAGCGCGGCGACAAAACCGCCATCATCGGCCCCAACGGCATCGGCAAGACGACCCTGCTCAAGATTATCATGGGCGAAATCGAAGCGGTGAACGGCTACATGCGCGAGGGTGTGAATGTCAAACCCGGTTATTACGACCAAGCCCAACAAAACTTAGACGAATCGAAAAATATTTTCCAAGAATTGTCTGACACCTACCCAAAAATGACCAACACCGAAATCCGCACTGTGCTGGCGGCTTTTATGTTCATCGGCGACGATGTGTTCAAGCCGATTGCGGCATTGTCGGGCGGCGAGCGCGGCCGCGTGGCGTTGGCCAAGATTACATTGGCGGGTTCAAACTTCCTTGTGTTGGATGAACCGACTAATCACCTTGACCTATATTCGAAGGGAATCCTCGAAGACGCGCTGCGCAATTTCACCGGTACGCTGCTCTATATTTCGCATGACCGATATTTTATTAACCACACAGCCAATTGTGTGTTAGAATTGTCACAAAACGGGATGAAGCGTTTCCCGGGCAACTACGACGATTACTTGGAAAAGAAGCTGGCGATGAAGTTGGCGGCAGAAGGTACGGCAGCAAATGCAACCGTTGCAACCTCCAACGACACCGCCCGCACCCCTGCGCAAAAGGCCGACTGGCAAAAACGCAAGGACGAACAAGCCGCCCAACGCAAACGCACCGCCCGCATCGCCAAGCTGGAAAAAGAAATCGCCGCCACAGAAGTTGCAATTGCCGACTGCGACACACGGCTATTAAATGAAGAAATCGCCCGCGATGCCGCCGCATCGGAACAGGTGTTTAACGAAAAAAACACACACGAGGCCGCGCTGGCCACATTATATGAAGAATGGGAAACCTTGAGTTTGGAGGAATCGGAATGAGGCAAAAAACGCTGGTAGATACGCTCTTGTATTTATTGGGCATGCTTTTTAATTTGGTGTTGATGGTGGCCATTGGCTACGCGATTTTCCGCTTTACGGTATGGGGTTTCAACTACGGAACGGAATTTTCCGAATACATGGTAGGCTCGGGCGAGGACAGGGAAGTCATCTTTGTGTTGGATGATTACACACCGCTGGCCGAAGTGGCGCGCAGGTTGGAAGAAGAAGGGTTGATACCCAGCGCTCTGATGTTCCGTTTGGAACGCACACTCATGAACCGCACGCATGACTTCCGCCCCGGTACATTTACATTAAATTCCAACATGTCCAGCTCGCAGTTGAACAATACCCTGCGGGCAGGCCCCCCGCGTGAACAACAGTTCCAATGGATTACCATCCCCGAAGGCTGGACCATTGCAGAAATGGCCGCGTATTTCGAATCGCGCGAGTTTTTTACGGCCGAGGAGTTTATCCATGCCGCGCAATACAGCACGTTCAATTATCACTTTCTCAACAACGTACCGTTGGACAGACCCAACCGATTGGAAGGGTATCTCTTCCCCGATTCGTATCAAATTTCAATGACGCCGTCGCCGGAGCATATAATCCACCGGATGCTGATGCGCTTCGAGCAATTATTTACGGCGTATTACCAAGACTTGGCACACGAAATGGGTTTGACCATCGACCAAGTGGTCATCATGGCATCCATCATCGAGCGCGAAACACGTATAGCCGATGAACGGCCGTTGGTATCGCAAGTCATCCACAATCGTTTGCGGTTAAATATGCGGTTGCAAATGGACTCTACCACGGCATATGCCGTAGGAGTGACCGGCGACATGTTGACGCAGGCGCACTTGGACTCCGACTTGCCGCACAATACCTATGTACACTTCGGCTTGCCGCCGGGGTCCATATCCAACCCCGGGTGGGCATCCATACGTGCGGTAATGGTCTACCCCGCCGGTGATTATATTTTCTTCGTGTTGCGTAACAGCACCACCGGCGAGCATTTCTTCTCCACCAATTACGCCGACCATAACGCAGCGGTGCAAAGGTATCGTCCGCTCTGGTAAAATCCGCTTTGACAAAAAATGTAGGGGGATTGGTACAATGCGATGCGGAAATTGTGATTATGCTTTAACGGCAAGCGGTGCAACATGTCCTTCATGCGGCGCAAAAAATGTAATGCCGGAGAAAAGTGTTTTTAATTATGGCAAAACACCGTCGGCCATTGATGAACGTATGCGCGAACAATTAACAATAAAAAAGCATGTGCTCAGTATCCCATTTATCTTGGGGTGCGTGTTGATTACGGGAAGCACGATTGCCGGTACTTGGCTTAATCCAACATGGGATGTCATTTTGGATGCGGCATTTGCGGCGGTGCATATTATTGCGCTTTGGTTGTTGGTTATGGATGCTGCGGGTTCAAGTGCGTCGCATTCGAAGACATTGACGGCGTTGTCGATGTTCAAATTTTCGGCGGTTTTATCTATGATCGCTATTGTTATCATCTACGGAATATTAATATTTGCGCTTTTGGCTTCGTTCATGAGCGGGTTTGTGTTTTTGTTTTTGCTTGCGTTTGTGGGCGGCATTGGGTATGTGATGTTGAAATTTTATTTTTTCGCATTATTTAGGGTATTAAACAGCATCCGATATCGCATCGAACAGCAAAAATATACATCGCTGGATGGGTTATGGTCATTTTTTGTTATTAGCTATATTTTGATTGGCCTTGGTTTGTTAATGTCGTTGATTGCGTTGGCGGGCGATGGTGGATCGGGTATGTCGTTCCTTGTTTCTGCCGCCGGTGGTATTGGGATATTTTTATGTTTAAATACCTTAAGGCAATATGAATAACGAAAATGGATAAAGAAAAATGATTTGACACCACGCTACGCACTTGTGTATAATGCGCAGGTTCCAATCCGCGCCCGAGTGGCGGAATGGCAGACGCGGTGGATTCAAAATCCACTCCCGGAAACGGGGTGGGGGTTCAAGTCCCTTCTCGGGCATCAACCAAATAAAACCTCAAAGGCTATGCGCCTTTGGGGTTTTTTGTTATACTTTGCGGACGATTTCGGTTATTGAAAGGCGGCAAACATGTACGAACCATCGGCACCCAATAATTATAAAGAGGTCGAGAACAAGCTTATTATTTTGTATTTAATTAACCGGATGGCGCGGGCGTTGTCGCGCGGGCAGATTACGGATGTGATGCTGGACGGCCATTTCATGGATTATTATACGTTGCAACAAAATTTGTCGGAAATGGTGGACATGGGCTTGTTGGAAGCGTCGCTTGAAAACGCGGGTGACAACAACACCACGCGTTATGTGGCTACAGCGGAAGGCAACGAAACGTTGGATTTATTGGAAAAGCATATTTTGCCAATACGCCGCCATGCCATTGATTCTTATGCCAGCCAAAACCAAGGCAAGATGAAGAAGGAGTACGAAAAAACGGCCAGTTATTTCCCCGATGACGAGAACGATGCTTTTCGTGTCAAGTGTGGGATTTATGAATATGAGCGTGCGTTGTTGGAAGTGTTTGTGACCGTAGACACGCGCGAGCAAGCCAAGTTGATACAAAGCAATTGGCGTAACAACCCCGATTTGTTTGGGCGGATATTGTCGGTGCTGACGACCGCGCCGCTACCGAATGTACCGGATGCATCGACGGCAGTACCGGTAGCATCGGCAACGCCGGATCAGGATTAAGCGGGGTGTGCCTGTGCTATTTGAAATGGGCGTATTGCCGTTGTGATTTCTTCGCCCGATAGGGTTTCTTTTTCGAGTAGCAGCGTCGCTAGGGTTTCTAAGGCGGCGTTATTTTTTTGCAATAAATCGCGGGATTCGTTGTAGAGGCGAGTGGCTAGGGATTGGCATTGGCTTGCGGTGTCGAGAGATTCGCCCAATATGGTTGGGTTGAGGAGCCCGTTGCCGAAGCCGAAACGCGTGATGTATTGGTGGATGATGTCGGTGGCTTTTTCGATGTCATTGGATGCGCCGGTGGTGATGTTATCAGCGCCGAAACGGATTTCCTCGGCACAGCGGCCTGCGTAGGCGATTTTGACTTGATTCTCCAAGTCGCGCTTGGTGTGGAATAGCCGCTCGGGCGGGATGCTGGCGCAAAAGCCGCCTGCGCCGCTGGTGGTGGGTATAATGGTGAGTTTGGCGATGCGGTTTTGCGGGGCGATGAGCGTGGACGCCAGCGCATGACCGGCCTCGTGCCAAGCGGTGACGGCACGGTCGGCGTCGTTGATAGCCGAACGGTCTTTTTTTTCTGCACCGGCCAATGCGGTGTAATAAGCGGTGGAGATATCGGTGGTTTCGATTTGTGCTGCGCCGCGCCGTGCGGCGTTGATGGCCGCATCATTAAGCAAGCCTTCCAACATGGCGCCGCTGAAATACACGGTGTCGCGGGCCAATTTGTCCAAGTCTACATCATTGCCCAGCGGTTTGTTGGCGACGTGTTTGGTGATGATTTGCTTGCGGGCATTGATGTCGGGCAGGCCGACTTCTACGCGGCGGTCGAAACGACCCGGGCGCAGCAACGCCTCGTCCAGCGTGTCGGGGCGGTTGGTGGCGGCGATGACCACGATACCGCTTTCGTTGTCGAAGCCCTGCATCTCGGTGAGGAGCGCGTTCAGGGTTTGCTCGCGCTCGTCGTTGCCGTTGACGCCGTCGCCGCGTTTTTTGCCCAGCGCGTCGATTTCGTCAATGAAGATGACGGCGCGCTTAGCTTCGCGTGCTTTTTGAAATAATTCCCGCACACGTGCTGCACCTACGCCTACATACATTTGTACAAAGTCCGAGCCGCTGACGGCATAAAATGGCACACCCGCTTCGCCAGCCATGGCACGCGCCAACAGCGTCTTGCCCGTGCCGGGCTTGCCGTGCAGCAAAATTCCGCGCGGCATACGTGCCCCATATTGTGCGAAGCGTGACGGATCGCGCAGATAATCCACAATGTCGCCGACACTTTCCTTGGCTTCCACGTTGCCTGCGATGTCGTTGAAGTTGCAACGTTTTTGCGTGGTTTCGGCGTTGGCATCGGTAACATTCATACCCTGTGCCGCCATGGCCGGTTTGCCGCGCCGTGTCATCATAAAAATAACCGCGCCAATCAACGCCACCGTCACACCCAGTGCAATGAAATCCACGTTGGAAGCGGTGCGCTCGGTTACGGTTATGCCTTCCAATAACAACCATTCTTTGAAATCGACCCGACGCGGGTTGTTGGTTATGTACGTGCCGTAGCTGTCCGCCAGCGAAAATGCCAGCGTGGCGCTGTTATCTATGTAAACACTGGTGACGCGGCTGTCCTCCACTGCTTGTAAAAACGCCGCATACTCATAAAAAGTCGAATCCGCGCGTCCCGTCCACATGGACAAGGCAATCAATGCGGCTACAGCCAGCGCTATACCCGCAATGGTGATGTGCTTCTTAAATTTATGTACAATTTTCATGGTCATCCCCTCCGCACAGATTATATCGCGGCGGAATGGTGGCGCGCCAATGCAAGTTATGGAAATGACGAAAATGCCAAACAATGCCAATTGCTAATGCCAAAATCTTAGAACTTGTCCAATCAAGCCTGTTACAATACCCCCGTAAGCCGGAGCAATAACCAACATGATTATTAAAACGAAACCAACCTGCCATGAAACACGCGCGCAGCAGGGGGGCGTAGTTTGCAACTTTTAGTTATGGTGGCACCGCTCCATCCCCTGCCAAGGTGCGTAGCTTTAAATGTACAGCGCGCCGGAAGCAGGAAACTGGGAAATGAAATGAAAAGAAAATAAGCAATCATGCTTCTTTTGTGGGGGAGTGTGTTTGTGTTGTTGTGTGTTGTTAAAATCCTCATGCCGCGCGGGTGCATCTCGCGGTGTGGGGATTTTTGTGTTGTGAAATGTCACAATTTGTCGCCTGCATTGTCGCTTCAATATGTATGAAATGCCAATTGCAGATAGACAGCGCTTGTGATAATGTTGATGTAATAGAAATGCATAATAGTACATACACAGTTGTTGGGGCATAAAATATTTTGTGCAATCCGACAACCTCCCCCCTCGGACTTATATGAATGGAGGCTAGCGTTATGCGTTTTATCAGGCAAAGCAAAATGATTTGTATTTTGCTCATTTTTTTATTGGCGTTTAACAGCATGAACATGTTGTTAATAGCGGAAGATCGCATCCCAATAACGGAAGGCTTCTTGCCGGCAGTCAATGATACGCATGACGAATGGGAAGCCCTTGTCTTTGCGCCGGAGGATGTATTGCCCGTTCCGGTTCCTGATCTTTTGTCATTATTAGATGCGTCCGAAACCATGTCATTATCGGCATTTGACCAAATACTACAAGAAGCAGGAATTGTATTTGCGCCGGAGGGTTTGTTACCGGCACCGGATGCTGTACCGGTTCTAATGCCGGATATTTCTACATCTGAAATGATGTTGCCGGTGCCGGTACCCGAACATATATTTCAAGCCGCGTTGCAAGATAATGTAATGGATTTAAACGGCATCACCTTTTCGCCCGAAGGGGTGTTTCCTTCCCCGATTGAAATATTGTATGAAAGTACATTGAACACAACCACGGATGTGGTATTGCCGGTGCCGATTGAGGGCTTTGTTATTTACCCCGGTGATGTTTTGTTTGATACCGGTATTAACTTTGCGCCGGAATATTTATTGCCAGTACCTGATAATATTTTATCTGAAAGTACACCAGAAAGCGTGCTTCAATTACCACGGCCTTTTCCTTATATAGAATTTGATCCGTTCGTTAGCGTAACAACCGTAAATGATTATGAGCCCTTCGCCCCTGCGGGTGTTGTTCCGATGCCATCCGGGGGTTTTGCAGTGTATGGTATGGAATCAGTAGAGGCCGATTCCATCGCACCGGCTTCCATTGCAATAATCAATTACCGGGGTAATGGGCATACCGGCGGTATGGTTCCGCCAAGCCACTCGCATGCAATCGGCAGTATTGTAACGTTACGGCAACCCGGAACGATGATTAGAACAGGACATGTATTTATAGGTTGGCGGGATATTAGCGGAAATATATTCCAAGCGGGTTTTTCATGGCAATCGTCGTGGCCAATTTATGACTTTGATGCGGTATGGGCACCCATTACGGATGTACATTTTATAGGCAACGGTCACACGCACGGTACCGTACCGCCCATGATTAGGCAACAAATACCGAGTTGGATAACGCTGCCCCCACCGGGCACAATGGCACGGACAGGTTACACCTTTGGTGGCTGGCGGTGTTGGACGGGGGGATTGAACCCTGTTGGTACATCGTGGTGGCAATCATATATTGGTGGATTTGTTTTTTATGCGGAATGGATACCCAATGCGGCTGCTATTCAAATCCATTATCGTGGCAATGGCCATACTTCCGGTAACGTACCGCCCGTGCAGCAACATATTGCACCCCGCACGATAACCCTGTCGCACCCCGGCAATATGGCGAATAGCGGTCATATCTTCGGCGGTTGGCGTGATTCGTGGGGAAATGTGCGCCCTGCGGGCTTTACATGGACGCAATTTACAAGCGGCAGCTTTACCTTTGATGCGGTATGGTTGCCTATTACAGACGTATTCTTAAACGGCAATGGTCACACGCACGGTACCGTACCCCCCATGATTAGGCAACAGGTCCCCAGTTGGATAACGCTGCCCCCACCGGGTACAATGGCGCGGACGGGTTACACCTTCGGTGGTTGGCGGTGCTGGTCGGGAGCCTTACACCCCGTCGGCACATCATGGTGGCAAGCGGGTATTGGCGGATTCGCATTTTATGCAGAATGGGTACCCGAACGCAGGGCTACGATTATATATCGCGGCAATGGCCATACACACGGCACGGTACCCGCAACACAGAACGTAGCCGTACCGGCATACCTAACGCTTAGCCAACCGGGCAACATGACCCGTGCGGGTGGTTATATATTTATAGGTTGGTCGGATGGCCGCGGAGGTTTGTTTCCGGCAGGCTTTAGATGGCACGATACCAATGGCGGTACATTTTTCTTTGATGCGGTATGGGTACCCATTGCAGATGTATCCTTCAACGGCAACGGTCACACGCACGGCACCGTACCGCCCATGATCAGGCAGCAAGTACCTAGTTTGATAACGCTCCCCCCGCCGGGTAATATGACACGAACGGGTCACACCTTCGGCGGTTGGCGGTGTTGGTCGGGCACATTGCATCCCGTTGGTACATCGTGGTGGCAAGAGGGTATTGGCGGATTTTTGTACTATGCAGAATGGATACCTAACGCGGCTACCATACAAATCAATTACCGGGGCAACGGGCACACACACGGTACCGTACCCCAAGCACAAAGCCATGCCGCACCGCGCACCATAACACTATCGCACCCCGGCAACATGAGCCGAACGGGTCATATATTTGCCGGATGGCGGGATGCATCGGGCAATGTACGTCAAGCAGGTTTTACATGGACGCAAAGCGGTGGTGGCACCTTTACCTTTGATGCGGTATGGATACCTATCGCGGAAGTGCACCTAAACGGTAATGGGAACACGCACGGCAACCCGCCGCCCATGATCCGGCAACCCGTACCCAGTACCATAACGCTACCTCCGCCGGGCAATATGACCCGAACAGGGCATACTTTTGGTGGTTGGCGGTGTTGGTCGGGAGCATTGCATCCGGTAGGAACATCATGGTGGCAGTCAGGTATCGGCGGCTTTGCGTTTTATGCGGAATGGGTGCCGATAACCAGCACGCCGCCCGGTACGGTTACGATTGTATACCGCAGCCATGGGCATACAGGCGGCAATGTACCCGCACCGCAAATGCATAATGTGCCGGCAACAATAACATTGAGTGGCCCCGGCAACATGACCGGGGGGCAGTCCAATCGATTGGGTGGTGAATCCAACCGATTGGGTGGCGCTGCCGCATGGGATGGGCATACACTGTACCAAGGCGGTATAATGCCGGATGATATACATGTATTTGACCCATCGAGTAACCTAGTGCGCCCCGGATATGTATTCCGCGGATGGAGAGATTCCCGAGGTAATCTGTTACAAGCAGGGCACACGTGGATGCAGCGGCCTGATGCCGTAATATATTTAGATGCAGTATGGCAACGGAATTGTTGTGACATGCCGAGTTTTGTATTTGTGCTGCCACAAGGAGATAGAACAAGATGTTACTGCAATGGTAACAATATGGCCGGATGCGAGTGGTTTAAGCGGTGGCGTCACCAGCAGTGCACAAACTGCCTTTATATG
>Ga0123355_10000359_pt1 | contig 59150 bp, 42 predicted proteins | sample TergutEmb28metaG_3_FD_89872 | JGI IMG/M metagenome (GOLD analysis project Ga0123355, IMG submission 89872) | Embiratermes neotenicus P1 segment gut microbial communities from Petit-Saut dam, French Guiana - Emb289 P1 | ecosystem: Host-associated > Arthropoda: Insects > Digestive system > Gut ... | reverse complement strand
TGCCTTTCATTAATTCTTTGGCACAAAACGACCGTGAAAAGGGATGGTCATTTCGTGCATCAATTGCGATTCCATAGATCGCAATTGGCACATTCTCTCGTTAGTTTGAAGTCTTTCAAACTAGTAGTCCTCCTGAATAATGTGTTCGTCTATACCTATTAGCCCCTACAAGACTACTAATCTTCAATATAATGTGAGCCGACGCTTTCGGGGCGGAGAATTGCTGCTTGAACGATAGCTTTTGCTACTGTTGCAATATTTAGTGCTTCGAGGTACTCATTAGAATCATCATAACATGTTTCAAGTTCTGATAAAATAACCTCTATCCGCTCAAGTGCAAACTTAAGACCATCTGTATTTCGGATAACATAACAGTACTCACTCATAAGCTCTTGGATGGCTCTACGTAGTTTGCGATAATCCAATGTTGAATGTGGACGAGAGGGGAGGTCATTAATGAGTGATGTATCCGAACTTACGTTACTGTCACTTGCTTTGTCTATTTCTCCTGCTTCATGTCTATGATTAATATATTGAGCGGTGCGACGACCGAATACCAGGCATTCAAGCATGGAGTTTGAAGCAAGTCTGTTAGCACCATGAACACCTGTATTGGCAGCTTCGCCACAAGCATATAGTCCTGGGATATTAGTACAGCCGTTGACGTCGGTTTCAATGCCACCCATCAAGTAGTGCTGTGTCGGACTAACCGGGATTTTGTCATATGCAATATTTATTCCATGGTTTAAACATTCATTATAAATTGTAGGGAAGCGTGTTTTTAAGAAATCTTCAGATTTTGATGTGATGTCAATATATGCGTGCTTTTCACCACTTCGCTTGAGTTCTCTGATAATTCCTCGTGCAACGATGTCACGAGGAGCAAGTTCGGCAAGCTCATGCTCATTGAGCATAAAGCGTTCGCCGTCGGTATTAGTTAAAAGACCACCTTCACCACGCACGGCTTCAGATATGAGAAACTCATTGCCGGAGCTATTCTCGTCCCAAAGACCTGTCGGGTGAAACTGTATAAATTCGAGATCTGTCACCTTTGCTCCGGCACGAATGGCAGTAGCAATGCCATCGGCAGTAGCGACGAGGGGATTTGTGCTTGAAAGATAAATCTGCCCTATGCCACCTGTTGCAATTATCACGCTCATTGTTCGGATGAGGTGAAATTCGCTATCGTTCTGACGAACAACAACTGAATTGACTCCACTTTCATCAACAAGAACATCAAACAAGCAGGAATGACCGCTAAAGGTTATATTATTCCGTTCAGCTACAATTTGCGAAAGGGATCTGATGGTTTCGCGACCGGTAGCATCGCCTCCGGCATGTACAACGCGACGTTTGTTATGTCCACCCTCACGCGTAAAGTAAAATTCTCCATCTTCATTCAAATCAAATGGAACATTGAGTTCAACAAGTTTTTCGATGTCATAAGGACCTTCGTTAACCAAAACTGCTACAGCTTCCAGGTTACATTCTCCGGCTCCTGCAACAACAGTGTCCTCTAAATGCAGCAGGGGAGTGTCATCAGCATTTATTGCAGCTGCGATTCCGCCTTGTGCAAGCCATGAACTGGAACAATCCATATTTTCCTTTGCTAAAATTATACAGCTAAGATTTTCATCAACATTAAGTGCTGCATAAAGTCCTGCTAGACCTGCGCCAATAATGACAACATCATAATCATAAGTTTTTGCGATTTTTGTATCGTGACTAATTGCGTAATTCAAATATATAAGCTCCTTTGAATGTTATTGTAAAAATAATATCCCTATAACAGCGCTTGCTGCTAAGTATATAACGGGATGAGCTTTGACTTTGTTGGTAACAAAAAATAGGGCAGCGGCTAATATTAATGCTCTAAAGTCAACAGCCAGAAAATGCTCGCCGGTCATGTTTCGTAATTCAGTCCCAAATATGACGAGGAAGAATACAGCAAGTCCGGCTGCGGCAATAAGACCGAGTGATGCAGAGCGTAGACCATACAGAGCAGATTCGACATGTTTACTGTTGCGAAACTGAACCATGAACCTTGCAACTATCAATGAAATAATTATTGAAGGTAAGATTAGCCCAAATGTAGCAATTAAGCCACCGGGTATCCCGGCGACTGTATAGCCGGCATATGTAGAAATATTGATTCCGACCGGTCCCGGAGTGGCCTCGGATATGGCAACCATATCCATTAATTCCGTTGTAGTGAACCAACCGGTTCTTTCGCCCATATTTTGCAAAAATTGTATCGTAGCAAGTCCACCACCAAAAATTAATGCACCGGTTATGAAAAATTCATAGAATAATTGTAGATATATCATTCCGGACCTCCCTCTTCCGGTGCTTTGCACTTCCGAAGTGAGGAAATTATCATACCACAAATGCCTGCAGTAATTATGAGAATCGGAATAGGCAGGAATGCGAATACGGCCAGTACAAATACAATCATACATATTAATGCAGAGGTCCAATCCACAATAGAATGCTTTCTCAACTTTAATACTGCATTAATGATAAGAACACTTACGCATACACGCAACCCGGCGAATGCCCTTTGAACAATCGGATAGTCGGCGAGATTTGTAATCAGCATTGCAACAATTAAAACAATAGTGACAGATGGAAGAATTACACCGAGTGCAGCAACAATACCGCCCCAAAAGCCTTTTGTTTTATATCCAACAAAAATAGCAGTATTTGCAGCAATTATACCGGGCAGACATTGGCCAATTGAAAAAAGGTCAACCATTTCCTTCTCGGTGAGCCATTTGTTTTTTTCGACAAGCTCACGTTGAAACATTGGAAGCATGGCAATACCGCCGCCGAATGTAAATAGTCCAATATATGCAAATGATAAAAACAATTTAAGATACATTTGTCACTCTCTGCTTTACTTTACTCATTCGTTTTTCTCGCATTCACAGTGGGCAATTTCCATCAATTGAAAACTGCCCACTGTGAGCTAATGCACAATTCCACTAGATTATATCAAATTGGTATTGCATAGACAAGAGGTAAAGTGTGAGGAAGTTCTTCAAAAACCCTAGTTTCCGTACACACCACAATCAGACGTTTTATTTAAAAAACCTTGACAACTGCAAGTGTTTTCGCTCATAATGATTGTTTGCGTAACTTTCAACTAAAAATTCACATAATGAGGTACATATGATTACACCACGTTTGGAGACAGAAAGGCTGATTTTGCGTCCGTTGAAAATAAGCGACGCTCAAACAGTTTATGATAATTGGACAACAGACCCGGAAGTTTCAAGATATATGCGCTGGAGCACACATAGTTCGATTGAGGAAACAAAGACATGGCTGACGACTGCGGAATCATCACTAAACAGTGAAGAAGCGTACGATTGGGGCTTTGAATTTAAAGAAACGGGAGAACTTATTGGTTCCTGTGGTATGTACGTTCGCAATGATGATAATATTTTCGAAATTGGCTATTGCATAATGAAGAAATATTGGGGAAAGGGCATTGCATCAGAAGTATCAAAGGCAATGCTGGAATTTGCAATCAATGAACTTGGGGAAAGAAAGTTTTATGCCACTCATGATAAAGATAATCTTGCATCGGGCAAAGTGTTGGAAAAGCTTGGATTTATATATTGTAATGATGGTGAAGACACAAGTTTTGATGGTATGAAAACATTTTCAACTCGCGAATACATATTGACATTAAACTAAAAAATGTTAATTATTTTCATTTTATCCACAATATATTCACAAATATGTGGTAAAATAGCGATTACCACAAAGCAGTGAGTAAACGGGACGGCAATTTTTTGCGTTCAGAAATGTCACGAGATTATCGAAAGGCGCAATAATTACAATGCAATCGAAGAAATTAATAAGAAAAACTAAAATGAAAGTTACCGCTATAATAACAATAATGGCGATAGCTGCTTTTATATTGTCACTAACTGCATTAGCAATGGCAGAAGAAGCTGAATATGGCACTTATGAGCCGCCGATTGTGGAAACTCCCGTCGCACCACCTCCACCGCCTCCGGAAGATAACCAAGGCTCAGAACCTGAACCGGGTATTCCTGATGTTCCGGATACACCAGATTCTCCTGAAACACCAGATGAGGGCGGAAATGCAGGTGGGGATGAAGGTGCAAATATAGACGCTCCAAGTGAGGGCAATGACGGCAATAATGAAACTGATGATTCATATTGGAATGACGAGTATTTTTTTTACTACGATAATGATGGAAATAGAAGACCAATCGATTTAGGAACACCATGCGATGCGCGGGGTGCACATACCATATATGTTGCTGATGATTTTTATGAACTCCAGCAATTAATATCAGAAATGTCTACAAGAAGAAGCTATACAGTTATTTTGTCCGATCTTTTAATGCCAGTCGGGATAACCATTCCTGCTGGAGTGAACGTTACACTTACAGGTGAAAATTGGCAAACAGAGCTAGTGCTGGAAACAGAAAATGAGCGTCACTTTACGGTATACGGCACATTACGTTTACACAGCAATATTATCCTTGAGGGTGCGCATGACCCAACATTTAACCATGGTGGCGTCGAAGTTGGCGACGGCGGCTACTTATTGATGTCGGGAACAGGTGATGGATATAATGGTAGCATGATTGTTGGAAATACAGCAACCATGGGCGGTGGCGTTAATGTGAATACAGGTGGCACCGTTATTATGTATCCCGGTAGTACAATCATGGATAACACAGCAAATGAAGGTGGCGGTGTTAATGTTGACACGGAAGCTACATTCGTGATGTATGGTGGAGATGTTTTTGGCAATTTTGCGTCTTACCAAGGTGGTGGCATTGCTATAATCGGCGGAACACTTGTGATGAGCGGAGGAGAAATCTTCGCTAATGACTCAAGCTGGGGCGGCGGTGTTGCTGTATATGGTGGAGTTTTCACCATGAGTGATGGCATGATTACAAATAATTTTACAACAGATGAAGGTGGCGGTATTGCACTCAGAGCGCAAAGTAGCTTCATAATGTATGACGGTCATATTGCATATAACTTTGCATACGATGAGTCATTATATGCCAGCGGTGGCGGTGTTTTCGTGCAGGATTCAGAGTTTTTCATGTATGATGGAGAAATATTAAATAATATTTCCAGTATGGGAGGCAATGTAGCCGTTTGGGATGGAATGTTCACGATGTATGATGGTCTACTTGATGATGGGCTGGCAATAGCCGGTGATGACGTGTTTTATTACGGTAATAGTACTGTTACTGTGAGTGATGCAAGTATAGCAATTAGTGCTGCAATACCTGCTGAGATATTTGATATCTACAATGCAACTGATATCGGGTCAATAATGGTTGATGAAGAAATTGTATACATGGGCAGTATTGAAATTGGAAGTATTTTTGCCAGACTATTTGAAGAATATAATCTGATAAACTACAGTTTTGAAAGTGTGATCCATGAGAGTTCTGATGCAATTAATGAATTTATAGACTTCGATGGAATTTTGCAAATACACGAGCCAGAATCGACGATTGGAAGCGGGCTGGTATTATTGTTAATATCATTGTTAATGCTAATATCAGCAAAAGTTATCCCGGCAATACGAAGAAAAACTAGAGAAAATGATGTTTTCGCACAGCTAGAATTTGCGGTGAAATGAAGTAGCTACAAGCGATATAGAAGAGATACAATATAAAGTCAAATTTTATATTGTATGCAGGCATCTTTGTTTGCATTAAATAAGGAACAGTCGAGATGACAAACGAAAAAGATATCATTGCCCAGTGCCGAGTTTTACAAAGGGTGTATAAAATGAAGATTGCCGTTTGCGATGATGAAAAAAATTTTCGTGAAGATGTAAGTGCTGCAATTTACGAATACTCAAACAAGCATAGACATGAAATGGTAGTGAACGGATATGTATGCGGTGAGGATTTGCTAAACTCTGTAAGCAAGTATGATATCATTATGCTTGACTATCATATGGATGGAATTAGTGGTCTGGAAGTTGCTAGGGAAATTAGGAAGAAAAACATACTTTCTGAGATCATTTTTATGACAAACCATCCAGGTTTTGTGTATGAGGCATTTGAAGTAAACGCATTTCGATTTTTCGAAAAGCCTCTTAATGTAAAAAAAATTCACAAAGCATTTGATGATTATTTTTCAGCTTTTGGAAATAATTATCCAATACCAATCAAAATTGAAAGAGAAACTATTTGTGTCAATACAAGAGACATTGTATACATAGAAGCAGATAATAAAAAATGCCATGTAAACCTGATTGATAAAGCATATCCATGCACAAATGCCATGAGGAATATCATAAAGTTTTTACCGAAAAATATTTTTTATAGAGTTCATAAGTCTTTCGTCGTGAACTTCAACTATATCAGTAGTTACAATAATCAAGATATTAAATTGAAAAATGGTGCAACTGCGCGCGTAAGTCGCAAATATTTTGCTTCATTCAGAGATGCATACCATGCATTTGTGAAAGGTCGCATTATTTAACTGCATAATAAAAAAATCGACAGTGAGTCTATCACTGCCGATTTTTTCAATTTGCACTAACCAAATATTATGCCAAAGATTGTAAAAATTAAATTCATTTTGGATACCTCCTTCTTTAAATGTTTTGGTACGTTTTGATTATGAATATACATAAGTTAGGAGAAGATGTTATCGTTCTGGGAGTAAGAGGTAGCAAAAACGGTGTGAAATGCAAATTGCTTGAAATTCAGGAGGCGCAACATAATGATAATTGCAATTCTTTACGCAATAATCCCAATTATCGGAATTTACATTGTAGCTATTCATGAGCATGTGGGGAAAATAAAACAGAAGGCTTGTATAGTGGCCTTCTGTATGCTAATTATATTAGCAATAATTATGTATTTTATGCTGCCTGAGTATATTAGTGAAAATATATTTGCTAATAAAGGTATTATTATTTGTATAATTATATATATGGTTACTATTAGTGGATGCTCAAAAAGGCAAACTGTATACATTGCATTTTTACTTTTCGGATTAATTTTGATTGTTACAACAGCGGTACAATGGACGGGCTCCGTTATATATGAAGAGTCGCTAAATTATGGAATAGTAGATCTGCTTATCAATATAATATTTTTAGTGACTTACGCTATAGCTGTAAGATACAATGTGCAAACGAAAATAATCGCTAACATTGTAAAACTAAGAGTGTCTATGAAGATGCTGCTAATTATCTCTGTGTGGGCAAGCGCATTGCTGTCAAGCTTCTCAACGTACCTTTTTCAAGCATATTTTGGTACTCTGGAATTTTTAATAATGGGAACCATTTCTATTGTGTTGATTACTTTAGTTGGCGTAATGTGTCCGATGCTCATAATATATAGTATGTCGAGTCTGCATTATAAGAATTTGTCTACCATTATGGAAAAACAGGTAATGAATCAAGTGGAGCACTATGAAACAACATCCAAAATGAATGAGGATATAAAGCGCTTTAGACATGACTATAGAAATCTTCTGATCGGACTCACGGCTGCACTAAAACGTAATGATACAACCGGCGCATTAGATATTCTCAAGACGGATGAAATGATGCTAACAAAAGCGGAAAGTGCAAACGCTTTCAATACAGGTGACATCGTGCTAGATGCGCTTTTGAGTGAGAAGCAACAATCAGCAACGAAAGTAAATGCGTCAATAGTTTTTGATGGAATTATGCCCGGAAAACAAGTAAGTCCGGTGGACATATGTATAATCTTCGGCAATGCGCTGGATAATGCTATAGAGGCATGCGCAGGCTTTGAATATGATAAGGAAAAGACAATTGCGATAAAATCATCATACTCAAATGGCTTTATATTTATAAAAATAGAAAATCCAACGGTAGCCGATGTGCAAATCACTGATAACAATATTGTAACCACAAAAGAAAATAAAAACGCACATGGCATCGGTTTGAACTCAATAAGAACTGCTGTTGATAAGTATTTCGGTAAGGTTACACTGTCGCAAGAAAACGGTATATTTTGTCTTGAAATTGATCTTGATTTGAATATGTTAGTGTAAAAGTGACCTGTTACACCCCAAAACGTGCACAAAAGATGCTGGCGGAAAGAGCTTCATGATTGAAGGTAAAATAAAAAAGCTAACAATTCTTCTGCTAACATTACTTGTTATGGTAATCATAATCGGTTGAAAAATGGTTTTAATGTGAAAGCTACAAAAATGATGTATAATGATAGATACACGCACATAATTTACGAAATGGGGTTGATTAAAGTGAAAAAATATCTAACAATCTTCATTGCTATCTTGTTATTAGCGACACTGATCTCATGTGGAAATGATTCCAATGAGATTAGATTGCCAAACGCAATGAATGGTGTATCCGAATCCGAGCGCACGACTATAACCCTTGGAGTTGTGGAGAATTTTCCGACATACCAAGTGGACTACGCAATGTGGTATGTATCGACTTTTAATGAAGAAAACGAGCACTATAGTATTGAAATTGTCCATTATATAGGTGATGATGTGATGCGGTTACGGACGGAACTGATAGCGGGACGTGGTCCGGACATCATATATAGTTTTTTATATGATGAAAATATTTTTGGACCATTAATTAATCAAGACATGCTTGTTGATTTGTGGTCATTAATTGACGCGGATCCTGTCATAAATAGGGATGACTTTTTCCAAAATATTTTAGAAGCAAATCAAAGACCCGATGGTAGCTTGCGTACAATTGCAAATCAATTTACGATTACAACATTAATTAGCACGCCGGAGTCAATTGGTCATACACAATCATTAACAATTAGTTGTTTTATTGAAATAATCCGTAATGCACATGATATTGGTACAGCTTATCCGACTGATATACTCATGTCAGGAAGTGACTTTATTATAAGCATGCTTATGTTCACTGATATAGGAATCATTGACTTTGATGGTGGTGTAAGTCATTTTGAAAGCCGGGTATTTTATGACCTCTTAGAGCTTGCATCACTCTTGACAATACGCGAAACTGCAGTAATTGACCCAGATGTTGACCGACTTACGAGACTGAGAAATGGCGAATATATTTTTCTTTTTGATTTGATATCTGACGCCAACTCGTTTGTACGTTATGAAACACTACTGGGAAATTTTACAATTATGGGTTTTCCCAGCGATGAAGGCGGTAGACATGATGCTATGTTGACATCAAATTTAGGAATAAATGTAAACAGCAAAAATCAGGATGCAGCATGGTCTTTCGTTCGCCAATACTTACTTCCTAGCTCACTGTTGAATTTTGGTTCAGGAATGCCTATGCGGATTGATTTATTTGAGCGACAAGTCGCGGAGGCTATGAGAGAGATTCCAGAGCGTTACAGGCATGAAAATGGAATATCAATCTATCCAGACGCTTTGTCGGAAGAAGGTGCTAATACGTTCCGTGAAATCGTAGAAAGTATATCATTTGTATCTCGTTTTGATCATACAATCGCAAGTATATTAATGGAAGAATTATCGCCATTTTTCACAGGAAGTAGAACTGCAGAGGAAACGGCTAGAATTACACAAAGTCGTGTGCAGAGGTATTTGCATGAACGCAGTTAGTGTGTTGAAGTCCACAGTAATTAATGTGGAGTTGGATATAGAGTCATACGAAAAGTGTCTTGGCAGTGCATCCTTTTTGGATGGTAACAGAGAGAAGTTGTTGACATAGATAAAACACAGCTGTTCAACAATAAGCATTCTGTCAACCAAAAACATATGGTGTTATCTTGTCCGACATCTCTATGTTAGCTGGAATTTTGTTTTCCAGTCTTACCATAAGTAGTTGAGCGACCCGCACCGATTTTGACGATATATCCCTCTTTCACTAGTGCGCTCAGTGTTCGCTCTACAGTTACTTTACTTATGTCGGGACAAGCTTCAAGAATTTCAGATTTTGAGATTTTGCCGATTTTGCGCTCGATAACCGCTTTGATTCGTTCAGGCTTTGACATTCCTTTGTCGGATAAATATTCGACTCGCTCCTCAAATTCGTAGTATGCTTTTTGTAATATGCCGAGGTAATAGCGAATAAATGGAGCGTAATCACTTACATTCCCGTGCCAATCAACAGAACTGTCGTACAATGTCTCGTAATAAGTATCTTTGGTAATCTCTATTAGCTTTTCAATGCTGATATACTTTCCGACAATGTAGCCAGTACGATAGAATAGTAGCAATGTTAACAGTCGGCTCATGCGCCCGTTGCCATCGCTAAAGGGATGAATACAAAGGAAGTCCAAGACGAACATAGGTATTAAAAGCAAAGGGTCGTGCTCGTCTTTTTCAAGAGCATTGTTGAAAGCCGCACATAACCGCTCCATTGCGTCTGCTGTCAGATACGCAGGGGTCGGCTTGAATCGAATTCTTTCGTTGCCGTCAGCATCAGTTTCCGTGATGTAATTATCCGAAATTTTATATGAACCGCCAATGGAACTTCGCGCAAAAGAGTATAGTTGTCTGTGCAGTTGCAAAATGACGTTAGGGCGCAAGTGAATATAGTCGAAACTTTCGTGAATTGTTGCGAGAACATCACGATAACCTGCGATTTCTTGCTCATTACGACTACGGGGTGCTGATTTGTTGCGCACAAGTTCTTCAAGACGTTTATCCGTGGTGTGGATTCCTTCAATGCGGTTAGACGCTCCGGTGCTTTGGATTTTGGCGACTTCCATAAGGCTTGTCAGCATGTCTGCGTGAGCCTCAATATATAATCCTTGTTTGCCCTTATGCTCATGAATACTTGTAAGAATAGCGACAATATCAGGCGTTAGCAGGGTTTTCGGTGTGCTAGTATAATCAAAGGATTTCATTTGCATCTCCCTCATCTTCTTGTAATCTACGTCATTATATCGTGAAATGACGTAGATTACAAGACTTTGATGAAGTATATGAAATGAATGTGAAATAGACACACACATATCGGAACAATGTGATTGACATTGTTCCGATAATGCGTTATGCTAGTGATAGCAATAAGTGGGAGGTGATTGGTATGACCTACATCACAACCAAACAAGCGGCAGAGAAATGGGGCATTTCCGACCGCCGGGTGCGTTTGCTCTGTGCCGAGGGGAAGGTTCATAACGCAATCAAGCAGGGCAGAAGCTATAAAATTCCGGAAGATGCACCAAAACCGGCAGACGGGCGGATAAAGCAAGATGGCTCTACACGATTCCTCAAATGGAGTAATGATGTAATCGGCATAATTAACAGCGCAAACGCCGTGACATTCACATCTCCGTTTTATAACGAGGTTGTGGCGCTATACACAAAAGGAGAAGACAAGTGGACACCGGAGCAATTTCATGAGTTCTTGTCAGAGCGAGTGGTAAGCCGTGATCGCCGAGACATCGAGCGTATTTTGTTCCGCTGTGGGCTATCGCATTATGATGTGTTGCAGATTGCGGAAATCACACGAGGCATTCATCCAAAAGACTTGCTGTGGAGTGCACACAGTAAAGATGAAACACTGGACGCCACGATGACCGCTGTGTTCGACTCTGTGTTCCATCAACGGATTGATCTTGTGGGTGACTCGCTCGACACGCCGGAAGGCTATAACATCAAGCGTTACGGCGTGTACGAGGGGCAATATGGTATCTACAAGCAGCGTATTAGCCCACTGACGACAGACGTGGAATCCGAGGTGGCGGTGTATCTTTTGGCAGAGCGGTTTGGCGTTCCTTGCTGTCCAGCTTATCGTGTAAATAAGGATACGGTTTTTTCGGCGTTTTTGTACGACTTTTCAAAGGAGTATATTGTACACTTTCGCCGTCTATTTGAGGGTGCAAGGTCGGATAACGAATATCAAAACTTAATTTCTGTCCGCCCGCAATATAGGGATGACATTGCCAGAATGATTCTGCTGGACTTCATCACACGGCAAGATGATCGCCACTTGTCTAATATCGCCATCAAGATGACAGCGACAGGTGAGTCGTTTTACCCACTCTATGACAATGGCAGAAGCTTATTCTACGAGGATACCGAGGAAATGGTGAACGAGGCTGTGAGTAATCCGGTCAAGTGCGCTACAACCTTCGGTTATACCGGAACATATTGGGACTATATCAAGGAGATGATGATAAATGATATTCCTGTGAGAGCATTGCTAGATATTTGCATTACGAGAGATGAGATTGCAGAAATTTTACAGACAGCAGGTTTCACAGGCTATCGCTTTGATGGTGCTTTGGCGTGGATTGAGCAAGCAATTAAAATGATTAGAACTCTATAATGTAATTCACATACGCTTGTACGCTCTTATACAAATCATCTAACATCCCATATAACCCTCGGGATTGTGGATCCGGGTTTTGACTACACTATGTGGCATATTATGCACGCACATATTTGTGGCATGTTAATAAAAACTTAACAGGTCTCGTATATAATTGATTGGTTATTTTAAACAATTGTGTTAGATATGTAGAAAAATGGATAATTATCAAAAACCATGCCATAGACCGTTGTATTCTAACCAATGCTTTGTTATCCTAATACACATAAGGATGGTGGACAAAATGAACAAATCAGTTAAAAAAATTAATGAAAAAGAAGCACAAACTATTTTTCTTAAATCGGTTGGCGAGCGCATCATGTATGAACGGAAAAAATTGAAATGGACACAGAAAGAATTTGCAGAAAAAGTCGGAATAGACAGAAAACATGTCTATAATATCGAAAGTGGCAAGAGCGCCATGACCATCTCGGTATTAGGAAATGTAGCTAGTGCACTCAGAACTAGTACAAATTACTTGGTCCACGGGGAGTAAAGTCGATAGGTTTGAACGAACATGACTATGATTTAGTTTCGTAACTTTGAATAGACTATTACTTGAACTATGCTCAAGCTAATCCAAAAGTAAATAGTAGAGATGATAAAGGACAACACCTTTTTTTGGAAACATTAGATTTAGGGGCTATTGCAAAATGATGCAATAGCCCCTAAAAAGTGTAGAAACGAATATTCGCCTTGAAATCAACGGTTCGCCTGCCTTGAAATAAGTCTCGATTTTTTGAATATGCAGGCAAAAATGACCTGTTACTCCCTCAAGGTGTGCACTAGATTGGACAGAATCGACTTTACAAACAGATTTTTTTATGATAAAGTCCATTTGTTCATTTGTTGAATTTTGCACATTTTTTATCGATTTCTGCAGCATCAAAGATAGCAAATAATATCACAACAAAGGTAATTTCGTAAATGGCATAAAATTTGAATAAGCTTAGGTGAAGCTTAACATATTATTTTTGCCGCCATGAGCGGCGGAATGGGGACAACTATGAATTACATTATTTCAGAGCTAGTTCGTTCGTCAGACTATTTTTATGCAGATGAGGATAAACAAAGGGAAATCACAGTTAAGTTGTTGGCAGAAGCTTTTCAATTCCACAGAGATAATAATAAATATTATCGGGAATTGTGTGAGTTGAATGCAGCCATGGATTTGACAGTAGAATCAATTGCAGACATTTCTCGCATTCCATTAGTTGACATAAACCAGTTTAAGCAAGCTGATTCAGCAAAATTGTTAAGCGTTAGACTAAGTGAAATTGAATTTGAAATGAGAAGCACTGGTACAACAGGAACGCCAAGCATATCAAGACGTGACCATATAACATGTAACAATGCTTTGGCACTTCTTGGAGGATTATACAGAGAGTTTTTCAAAGTCGTGAACGGTGTAGGAATATACTTTTCTACATCCCCGGAGGAAATGCCTGAGATGGGAATGATTAAGGCACTCAACTTTTTAAATGCCGGTTTTGATGCTCATGATTTTCTTGTCCGAGGGGTGAGTTTCGATCATCAGCGTGCTATTGATGATATCGAAAAATGGGAAGGTAAATTTACAAGATATTTTGCTGGCGCCCCGTTCTTGTTAAACATGTTTCTTGATTACTTAAAACTGAATAACAAGAAGTTAAAATTGGATAAAAACAGTTTGATCATTACACTAGGCGGATGGAAAAGGTATACAGGCATTCAGATATCCCGTGAGGAAATGGCTGAAAAATGTCGCGAATATCTGGGCGTTGACGCGGGGCAAATTAGGGATATGTACGGACTGGTTGAATGCAATACTTTGGCTATTGAGTGTGAGCATAATGTGAAACACATCCCCGCTACGGCATATATGTCAATCCGCAGTATGGAAAATCCGTTAACCGAAGTCAATGATGGTGAACATGGTCTGGTAGCAATTTTAGACCCCTCATCTCATTCCTATCCATCTTTTATTTTGACGGAGGACATAGGGGTTATGGAAAGAGCTAAGAAATGCGAATGTGGCAGATGCAGCGACACAATTAGAATTATCGGGAGAGCTCCAAAATCCGAAACAGGTTGTTGCGCAGTTCGACTTGACAGGCAGATGAACGAAGAACAAGACCAGGAGTAGAGGTTGTGTATTGCGAAAAAGTAATTAATGAATTTGAAAACCCTTTTCATATGTATGCACAAGAAGCCCCTACTCATTTAATTAAACATGTAGGCGGCGGGTGCGGTGATGAAGCGTTCGTTTATCTAGTTATTGAGGATGATATGATAAAGGAAGTCAGCTTTGAGGTGTTCGGTTGTGCCACTTGTTTAGCGTTGACTAGCTTTTTATGCAGATTCATTGAAAATAAATATCTTTTGGATTTGACTGAGTTAAATTATAATTATTTTAAAGAGGAATTTTCTGAGTTGGAGCCATCTCAAAATCATTGTATTGATTTAGTATGCGCTTTAGTGGAAAACATTAGAGGAGTGTTAAGCTAAACCCTGTTTTAAAATGCACTCATTGTCTCGCGACTATTTTGTAAATGGAATACTTATCCCTCTGCTGGAAAAGAGAGTGATGATGCGAATGATTTATTTCGATAATGCAGCAACAACAGAAGCTGATAAAGATGTTCGATTGGCTATGACCGAGGTGATGGTCAATCATTTTGGCAATGCATCAAGTCTTCATGCGATGGGTATATCAAGCAAAAAGTTGTTAGATAATGCCAAAGAACAAATTGTCCAGCTTCTAAATTGCAATAGCGGTGACGTTTTGTTTACAAGCGGTGCCACAGAAAGTAACAATGCTGCTATATTTAACGTTTCCATGCGTGCAACTGTCGGCAAAAGACGTATATTAGTGTCCCCAATAGAACATCCTTCCGTTTTGGAAACTGTAAGCATGTATGAAAAAAGAGGATTGTTTGAAGTAGAAATGCTCGCGGTACGAAGTGATGGACTTCTTGACATGGAAGATTTCAAGGCTAAAGTGAATAAAAATATTCTTGCAGTTTTTGTTATGGCTGTAAACAATGAAACTGGAGTTATACAACCAATATGTGAAATATCCGATATATGTAAAGAAAATGATATTTATTTCCACTGTGATTTTGTTCAAGGACTTGGAAAAATTGAATTTTCTGAAGCATTATTTGATTCTGCTTCATTCAGCGCCCATAAGGTGTATGGTCCGAAAGGAATTGGTGCGCTCTATATAAAGAATGTCAGCCAATTTTATCCATTAATTGTTGGCGGCGGGCAGCAGAGAGGACTTAGATCTGGAACAGAGGCTATCGAGCTGGTTGTTGGATTTGGATTAGCCTGTAAACAATTGAAGACTAATCAAGAGCGTTATTACGAACACGCTACTGACTTAAAAAGGGCTTTAGAGCGAGGTATCTCTGAAATGCCCTTTATTAATTTAAACGCAGAATATAATACGATTCCACACATCAACAATATCTATATAGAGGGTGTTCGCTCAGATGTATTGGCGTTATTGTTTCAGCAGCAGGGCATTGCAATTTCACAGGGAAGTGCGTGCAGTTCTAACAACGAAAAAAATGTTTCGTATGTTCTTAGTGCAATGGGGTTTAGTGAACAGAGGATTCGAAGTTCGTTTCGTGTGAGCTTTGGTAAAGGCAATACAAGTAGTGACGTAGAGTACATGTGTAAGCTTTTTCGAGACATACACAACAAATACGGAATTAAGGGGCGATAGTGCAAATGGATAAGAAAACAATTAAGATTGTCGCTCCTAGCAGAAACTACACAATGACAAAAAAACAAATTGAATCGAAAGCGGATGAAATCTATGTCGATGTCGAATCGGGAGACTTTAAAGTTCTTTCCTTCAGCAGACGTCACAAAAAAGCAAACGGAGTCAATATTCAACTACGATCTTATGAAGAATTGAAGAAACATAGCGATTTATGCCATGCAAATGGTGTGGAAGTACAACTAACAGCAAATATTCATTATGTACCTCAAGAATTGGTTGACGGGTATATTAATCACATAAAAAATTGCATAGACGCTGGCGTTGATAAATTGGTTATATCGGATATCTCTGTTGTTAAAGAAATCCGAAAGCGTGGTATCACTACTCCAATTATAGCTAGTTCCTACACATTTACACCGAATAGTGAAATGGTGAAATTCTTAGAACATTTAGGTGTGTCTCGCATCGTTTTGCCTCAAGCTATATCCATTTCTGAAATTAGCAGGATAAAAGAAAAAAATCCAAATATGGAGATCGAGGTAGTTGCTTTTATTGGGGGAGGCAACAACTGTGGCAGATGTTTAATGGCACATAGTCCTATGAGAAAAGACATTGCTATGGGGTGCAGGGCACTCTATGATATTCAATATGACGGAAAAAAATATTCTGGAAAGAAATTTTTAGATGCAGCGGCAGACTGTTCATTATGTTCTATGCCTGATTTAATAAGTTCAGGAGTAAGTACATTGAAAATATTTGGTCGCGAATCGAAAAATGAATCTATTCCAATCAAGCTCACTAAGGTTTTTCACTTTTTTAGAGAAGGTGTTTTGTCGGGGCTATCCGTCGAACAAATCAAAGAAAAGTTGACAAGAGAAACACTATTCTGGCAAATGAATTGGGTTCCACGCTTTTGCGAAAATAAGAAATGCAAGTTCCATGAAACAGACATAACTAACTCATATATATAAGGTGGATTATGAACATAGCAAAAAGAATTAATGATGTGCAAGAATTGCAAGCATTAATTGACCGTTCTGAAAAAGTAGCATGTATAATATTAGGGCATGAAAGTTGTCCTGTATTTTTTGAAGAATTGCCCATAGACGAACTTATTCGCTGTGCGCAAGAAGCCAATCTTGAGGTGCAAATAAACATTCCCGTTGTATTTGAGGAATATTTGGACAGCTTTAAAATCGAAGTCACACGCCTTTTGAAAGCATATCCAGGCATTAAACTAATTTTAAATGACTGGGGGATGGTTTATTTCATACGCGAATCTTTTCCAGATGTTAAAGTTACCGCAGGTTTAGGTATTTCTTTTAGCTATCTCGAATGTCCGTGGTACCATCACATCGTTGAAGAAGAGTTTGAAATGTATCATGATATAATTCAGACGCATAATTTTGACTCTACAAATATGCTTGATTTACTAAAAGAATATAATATTGATGAAATTATTATGAGTGACTTGCGAACACTCAGTGCGTCTTATGAAAGAATTGCGAAATCAGGAATTAGTATTCTAATTAACAAAAATGTTAGCATTGTCGCAATTTCACGCGCTTGTCATATCCTTAGAATTTTAGGAAAAAGCGAAGAAAAAGGTCAAGGATGCTCTAAATACTGTAGTAACCGAACGGTTTTAAGAACTACACACTATTACGACATGGCAATGTCGGTTCATGATAGAGTATCAGAAGAAACTAAAATTATGCAGCCGGAAATGTACTATTATGCTAATGTTTTATTAGCAAAAAATCCTGTAGAGTTATCGCATGGAAATCACGAAAACTTTAGGTTGATAATTGATGATGTGCGTTACTAATAATACTAATACACTTTTAAACGAGGATTAGTATAAAGACAAGAAGTGAGGAAATCGTATGGATTACAATGAAATAAAAGCAAAAGTAAATGAAATTTATCAAACGGTTCATGAACAAACTATTGATGATGACGATAATTTGTTTTTGAAGTGTGGTGATTCTGTTTTGCACATGAGTTTTGCTGCCAGAATTCAAAGTGAATTTGATGTCCAATTCACTGCTGAGGAATATGAACATCACTGTACTATTGCTAAAATTTGTGACTTAATAAAGGATAAAATGTAATTCTCAATGCACGATGTTACGCTTCGTGAGTAGGCGTTGATGTGTTTTTCATGCACAATCATGAACAGGAGTTTTTGCAATGGCTTTTATCAAATTGAATCATATTACCCGCAGTTATAAAAGTGGAAAGTCTATTATCAATGCGCTTGACAACGTGAGTTTTGAAATAGAAAAGGGAGATTTTACAGTCATACTCGGACCGAGCGGATCTGGAAAATCAACATTACTAAATTTAGTAGGTGGAATGGATTTTCCTACACAAGGTGAAATTATTGTCGATGGTTCTCGTGTTGAAACACTTAATGAAAGACAATTGACTAAATATAGAAGAGAAAATATCGGATTTGTATTTCAATTCTATAATTTGATTCCTAATCTAACTGCTTTTGAAAATGTAGACTTAGCCAACCGGTTAAGCCCTAACGCGCACAATTCTAGAGAGATAATGGAGATCATGGGTTTAAAAGACCGGATGAGGAATTTTCCGGCGGAAATGTCGGGTGGAGAGCAGCAAAGGGTGTCAATTGCCAGAGCGATATGCAAAAACCCTAAAATTATGTTGTGTGATGAGCCAACCGGAGCTTTAGATAGTACGACTGGCAAAAATGTTCTAATCACTTTGCAAGAAATGGCAAAGTACTATGGTAATGCTGTTATCGTAGTAACCCATAATACTGCTATCGCATCATCAGCGGATCGCCTTGTTCGGCTTAAAGATGGTAAGGTCGAGTCGATTACCAACAACGTCTGGCCAGAGCTTATAGAAAATGTGGAGTGGTAGCATTGAAATACCTTGTCGTAAAAACATATCGGGACTTAATGAAAAATTGGATTCAATTTGTTGCTGTATTTATTATGACAGTTTTATCCGTAGCAATTTATGCAGGAATGGAAGGCGTTTGGAATGGACTTGATTATGTTGTGCAAAACTATTACCAGACTGCAAATATGGCTGACGCTAGAATATTCAGTTCGAGCATAAATGAATCAGAAATTGAACAAATAAGGGAATTGCATTTCGTTGATGATGTATCAAGCTCAATGGTTTTTTCAACTATTTTGGACAATCACGAAATAGAGAACTCAATGATTAGAATAAGGACGTTAAACATTGATGACCGTATTGCAATACCAATTGTTCAGACTGGAAGTGAGATTGCTTATAATTCGAATAACGGTATATGGTTAAATACGGAATTTGCTAGAGAACACAGCATTGAAACGGGTTCTCACATTATATTGGCATTTCAGTCTTTTAGTAAGGAATTTGAAGTAATTGGATTGGTGTTTAGTCCTGAATATATTTATTATCCAGGTTCTATAGCGGAGACGGTTCCGAATCACAGACGTTATGGTTATGCATTCATTTCGGAGGTTGCTGCAACTGAATTTGTAGGTGGTGTTGCACACAACGAAGTTAGAGTCATATTTAATGACGATCAAAATATAGCACTTGATGAATTTGGCAATATATTTGGTAGTTATTATTTGGATACCATTTTGGAAATCGACACGATCTCTGCAAATCAGATTGCAAAAGAAATTAGTCAAATGAGAATCATGGCACAAATGTTTTCGTTTGTTTTCATATTACTCGCTTTATTAACAATGTATACGACCATGAGCAGATTAATACGTAATCAGACCGTGACAATTGGGCTGCTAAAGGCTCTCGGTATGTCTAATACTCGAATTAGAATGCACTACTGCTTATACGGTATCATTATCTCATTAGCTGGAGGGTGGCTTGGTGCGTTTTTAGGGGGTTTAATCTTATCCCCAGCAGTAATTCGAGTAAAGGAAGTAACATTAACCTTGCCTGTGTGGGAGATTAGGGTTTCTTATACAACTTATATGGTCATGGCATTAATCACCGTTGTCTGTTTGTTTTCTTGTTTAATAGCATCATGGAAAAGAACGAGAGAGATGCCAGCCGTCACTATGAGAGGTGAAGCCCCACAGAGAAATAAAAAAAGTAGGCGTAGATATGAATGTAAATATGAACTGGCTATAGATTTTTCTTTTGAGTGGCAATGGATATTTAGAGATATTAAACGTGCGAAATTACGCGCAATTATTGGTGTCATCGGCATTGTAGGAGGTTTGGTTCTTCTTATTGCAGGTCTTGGTTTTAGGGACTCTATAAATTATTCTAACGCATACGTCTTCAACGTACAGTACAGTTATGTCGACAAGCTCTTGCTTAATAATTTGACGCCTGAGGATAGAACATTATTGGAAACACAGTTTGACGACCACCAATGGCTGTTTGATACAAGGGCGAGATTTGAAACAGTAAGTCATCACAGAAATGGTCTTCTAAGAGTGCTTGATGAGGGTGATTTTATTCGATTTCAAGATATAAATCAATTTGATATTCCGTTGCCACATGACGGTGTATTATTAAATCGCAGGTTCGCAAACACATTGGGTGTAGAACGAGGGGATCAGCTGGATATTCAAATTATAGGTACTCGAATTGAATTTACAGTAGATGTAGTTGATATAATTTATTCACCTGCGCCACAGGGTGCTTTTATGTCAAAAGATTATTTTGAATCATTTGGGATACCTTTCCTTCCGACTGCAATGTTGCTCGGTGATAGTTATGAGGATGATTTATTACGGAATATCGAATCCGTGCAAAATAAGGTTAGAATTGTGGATCAAAAAAATGACATGGATATCATGTCACAAAGTGTCATGACCATTATTGCATTACTAATAATGGCCTCGGTCATTTTGAGTGTTGTCATTCTTTACAATCTTGGTGCGTTGAATTTTGTAGAAAGATATCGGGAGTATGCCACTATGAAAGTGTTAGGATTCTACCGTAGAGAGATTACACTCTTAATGTTGAGAGAGACTGTATTAACGTTACTGGTTGGAACTGCGATTGGAATACCAGCAGGTTTTTGGTTTTTGGGTGAATATATTGCCATTGTCGCGTTTGACACATTTGATTGGATACCAAGTGTTAACACCGTCAGCCTTGTCATTGCGCAGGGAGTTGTTACCCTATGCTCCATTGTTGTCACACTCATTCTAGGCAATCAGATTCGTAAAATTAATATGGTAGAGGCTTTAAAATCCGGCGAATAATATCCAGGCTATCTTATCCACTTTTAGCCTGTGGGAGTGTAAAATCAATATTGATGTAGTAAAGTGAGGTGTGCATCGTGGATACATTAGTAGAATTGTTGCTTGAAAAAAAAGAATTGAAGGATAAGGGGATTTTCTTTATTGATAATAATCGAAATGATGAATTCTGCTCATTTGCCGATTTATACAATGAGTCTTTACAAATACTCGCACAACTCAACCGAATTGGTGTTAAATGTGGAGATAATTTAATCTTGCAAATAAATCAAAACAAAGAGTTTTTGTATCTTTTCTGGGCTTGTGTTTTGGGTGGGATTAATGCAGTACCACTGACCTACTCAAAGTCTGAAGAGATGTTCTTGAAGCTAAAAAATGTTGTAAATATTTTAGATAGTTGCTTTGTAATTGGAGATCAAGACATCAAAGATAAACTCGAAAGCGATATGGTTGAATATAAAAAATGCATAGAGTCCTTCTTTATACTAGATTTCAATAAAAAATATCATGTTGCGGACGATCTTGTAGCATTAAATCGAGATAGTGAAGATATTGCATTTATACAGTTTTCTTCCGGATCTACAGGAAGTCCAAAAGGAGTCATCCTCACACATAAAAATTTAATGGTAAATTTGAGAGCGATGCTATCGGCAACAGGAATGAACAATGAGCAAGATATTGGTGTATCGTGGCTTCCGTTAACTCATGACATGGGGATGATTGGTGCGCATTTAAACGCTGTTTTTAACGGTGGTAACTTAGCCTTGATTGATACTATGTCTTTTTTGTTTAAGCCAAGTGTTTTATTTGATATTATTACTGAATATAGGGCAACGCTAACCGCAATGCCTAACTTCTCATTGAACTACATTATAAATCATTACAAAATGAAAAGTAATAAAGTTCAGTTTGACTGGGATTTATCTTCATTAAAATTTATTATGTGTGGAGCTGAACCAATAAGCGTTTTGGCAGTTAGAAATTTTGAAAACATTTTTTCAAAATATCACTTGAAGCAAGGGGTGATACTGCCGGTATATGGGCTTGCTGAAGCAAGTTTGGCGGTTGCATTTACTGAAGCGAATACGAAGTTTATTTTTAAGAATTTTGAACGAAATCAATTAAATATTGGCAATAAGATTATTCTTAGTGAGGCGACTGAAGACAAAAGTGTTCCCTTTGTTTCTGTGGGAAAAGCTGTAAATAATGTAGAGATCAGTATCCGGGACGAAAATGAGCATGTTCTTGAAGATGGTACTGTGGGACTTATATATATTAGAGGTGAATCTGTAACAAAGGGATACATTAATGATGAGGTTAAAACAAGGGAACTATTCTCAAAAGATATGTTCCTCAACACAAGCGATGTCGGTGTGTTCGTAGAGGGGAATCTTTATATAATTGGCAGAATGAAAGAAATGATGATTTTGAACGGGCAGAACTACTATTCCTCAGATTTAGAAAGAGTGGTTCTAGATAGTCTGGGGGTTGAAACCGCGTTTGTAAGTGAGAATTTATCCGAAAGCCACAAAGACAATGTACATGTATTTGTATGTGAACGAAAAAATCTCGACCCTATAACCGCAGAAGAACAAGTCAGGTCAATCATTAGAGAGCAGATAGGCATTCACATTACGGCAGTTCACTTTGTGCGCAATTTTCCGAGAACAACAAGCGGAAAGATTCAAAGGTTTTTGTTACTGGATAGTATCAAGCAAATCTAATCGAAGGAACTCCGGGAAATGTGCCGGTTACGATTTGTGGAATCGCAATTGATGCACGAAATGACCGTTCCTGTTCATGGTCGTTTTGTGCCCAAAATTTTTTGAAAGGAATGGTCATTGATATGCAGAAAATGGTAATAGACTTTTTGAGTGAATATTGTAATTTGAAAGATGAAAGTATCACCGGCGAAAGCAAGTTAATACTGGATTTAGGGATATCGTCCTTTGAACTTCTAGATTTGTGCAGCCAGATAGAGGATACGTTTGACATGAGGATAAGAGATGAAAATCTTGCAAAAATCATAACAATTGACGATGTTGTCAAGTATTTAGAAAAATGCTGAAATCGTAATTGTAGAAGGCATAAAATTTGATAACGACATGACATAATGAGAGGTGTATCCTAATGGCTTTGAATTTGAATAAACAGTATGTAGAAATTTTTGATAACATTAAAACAATTCCCGCATTAATTGAATACGTAACTAATCACTATGGAGAGCAACCGGCAGTAATAAATAAGGACAAGCAAAATCTAGAAACAATGTCATTCAACAAATTAAAAATTGATTCTTCTTGCGTCGCAAGTTTGTTGATACAAAAAAAGATACAAGGCAAACCAATAGCAATAGTTGGCAATCTCTGCTACGAATGGCTTATTTCTTATTTCGGTATAGTTTCATCTGGCAATATAGCCGTTCCAATTGACAAGGAGTTGAGTGAAACAGATATCGAAAAATTAATGCGTCAAGTTGATGTCTGTGCGCTTTTTATAGATTCATCGCTATCTGAAAAGGCAGTGTATTTCAAGCGCGTTTTTAAAGAAATTGAAACCTTTATTAGTTACGGTGAATTAGATGGATATGAAAATGTCCAAAGTTGTTTAGATAAAATAGATATTGTAAATGATGTTATTGTACATCCTGAACAGACTGCAATGCTTGTATTTACGTCTGGAACAACTGGGTACAATAAAGCTGTTCCGTTATCACATAGAAATATATGCGATAATTTATGTTGTTGTATTCATTTACTTGAAGGATACTCTTTTAACCCTGGTGATTGCACAATACCCGTTTTGCCACCGCATCATATGTTTGAAGTAACAACAGGATTATTGGGACCATTATATTACGGAGGTGCGCTCTGTTTCGGCGGTGGTGTTACACAAATAGCTAACAGCATTAAATTTTTTAAGCCCATAGCGTTGATAGTAGTTCCAATGATAGTTGAAGTAGTTTACAAAAGAATCAGTATTGAAATCAGCAAAAAAGGCAAAGAAAAACAATTTAAACTTGCTGTAAAGTTCAGTAATTTTCTTCGTAAATTTAAGATTGATCTAAGACGGTCAATTTTCAAAGATATCCATGATAAATTTGGCGGAAATCTTCAAGTAATGATTTGTGGTGGATCTTTTTTGGAGTCAGACTTAATAAAAAAATATGATGATATTGGAATATCCATATTAAATGGTTATGGTATTACCGAATGTTCTCCTGTTGTAGCTTGCAATATGAAAGAGAATCGTAAATTAGGTTCTGTTGGTGTAATCGCCCCAAGCCCCTATTGTCATGTTAAGATAGTCGAAGGAGAAATTTGGGTAAAAGGTTCTATTGTTATGAGCGGGTATTATAACGATGCTGATGCAACAGAGCAATCATTTGAAGATGGATGGTTTAAAACAGGCGATCTCGGATATCTTGACGATGACGGATTTCTGTTCATCACAGGAAGGAAAAAGAATTTAATTATATTGTCAGATGGGAATAATATATCACCAGAGGAGCTTGAAGTTCTTTTGGAGAATATTCCGTTGATAAAAAGTGTGTTTGTTTGTGGTAAAGAACATAAAAACACTGTAGTAATTACAGCTTGCATTAATCCTGATTTTGAATATGCAAATGAGAGAGGTATCACTGATATTCAACAGAATATCGAGGGAGAAATTGCTAGAGTTAACGAATCTTTACCTCCACATAAAAAAATCCAAAAGGTAGAAATATATGAAAACGAGTTTGAAAAAACGCCTTTAGGAAAAGTTAAAAGATATAAACACATGTAAATGTTAATATAATTAGCCCAGCTTTTGTTTTTAGACCATCGTGATATGCTCCCCTCAAAGTAGACAGAAGAAAAACGAAAAGTCTACTTTGAGGGGAGCATTATTCATGTCAAACTTGAAGCAGTAGGACAATGGTTAGTATCAGTTAGTATTAGTTAGTATCAATTACGATAGCGTCACGATGTACGTTTAGCGCATTTGATCCTGTGGTGTTGCCGCGAGTGTAGAAAGTGACTCTTGCGCGAACTTCAAACCTGCCATTGTTTACAATCGTACCATAGTTGGCGATAGATGAGCTAGTTACGTTTTCAACATGTCCATTATTTTCTAGTATGCCATCTTCAGTGATTATGATTGTGCCTCCACGACCGCCTTGATTATTTATCCTACCACCGGGAAGTACTACCACTGTGCCTTCGATAATAAGCTTAGCATTGCCCTGTATGTTGAGAGTGGTCTCAATGTACAATGTACTGCCTTCGGGAACCACGAATGGGCTTTGATGTTCAAATATGCCCAGATTGCCTCGTGTTTGCAAGACAACATCGCCCAACTCCAGAAGGTCAAGCAGTCGTGCCGGGTTTGTTCCGCTAAAATCTGCCGGTGGAACTGATGGAATCAAATTATCTATGGCGGCTCTCAGTCTACTGATTGCACCGTCTACAGTTATCGCAGCCGGACTCCATTGCACAATTACACTTTCCGCAAAGTTTCGAGCAGAGATAAACTCATTCCAGAGAGAATCATCATGCTCACCTTGCCCGGCAGCCAATATTGCATTAGCCTCCATGAGAATCATAGCCAGTTCATTATCCATCATCCCGAAATAGGCATCGTCAAGCGCTCCCCATATACCGGCAGTCGGTTGATTGAGTGTCGTGAAGCTGACTGTGACATAGCCGGGAGCTGAAATATGAATGCCGTTTAATCCGCGCTCCAAGAATGTACCCCATGTAGTGCCGCCTCTGAAAGTACGGGGACCGACTGCCGCGGGCACACCTGAAACAACATTATCTCCAACAACATTGAACAAAAATGATCCATGATTATTATCGTTTGCGCCTTGAAGCCATGCAGAGAATGTGTAATAGCCGGCAACAGGTACAAACACCTCTTGTGAGATGACTCTGTTAAACATCCCGCTTCCAAAGTGGATAGCTTGACTTCCGGTACGTGCGTTTGAGGCCTGTCCCGGATAGGGGGTGAGATTACCAAGATTTAACGACCCTCCGGTTACATTCCATGTGAGCCTGTCGGGAGCACGGAAGTATTCAAAGCTTGGATCGTATATCAGGTTGGGAACTCTCTTATCAACAGATGCATCAAATGTGCGTTCACCACCACCTATGTGGGTCAAGGTCACTGTTCCTTCTATAATATAAATTGCACTTGGACCAGTATCGGCAGCGCGCAATTGCTCGGCGTTCCAGACAACCGGTTCATGGACTCTGAGGTTATCTGTGTAAATAACTTCGATTGTATCGGGCATCTGCAGTGGTATTCCTGTGTCAGCTTCAATCGTTATTGCAGATGCACGTGGCGTATTTAGTCTCCAGTGACCTATTGCCACGGGTGCTACTGGCTCAACGCCTATTGCACCTGTATGAACCAATCTCCATACATCCAAAGATGCAAGGGGGACACGGTTGCCGACATGGCTGAACATCTGACTGGTGTTCCTTGTGGAGTTTCCATCGGTATTTGGTCCGCCGTACGTGTATGTATCGCCATAACCTGCCACATATCTCGCACGCCAGCCTGTTCCGTACCATCTGTTAGCAACGGAACATGTTGTCGGCCATGCAGGCTCCCAGTAGAAAACTGCGATGCCCCTGCCGTTAGGCACAGCTGCGACCGCTCTGATAGCGTCGGTTACGGCATTTGCCTGCCCCTGAACATCTTGATTATATGCCCAGAAATTGCCATAGCCTCCCGGAACAGGTGCATAAGAAACCTCTGCACAACCAACATAGACATCAAAAGCTTCAGAGATTGCTGTCATTGTGGCGGTAAACTCTTCTACTGATCTATGAAGATAGGGATACCATGACAACAGGAACACATCATAAACTGCTCCGGCGTCGTATAGATTTTGCGCACGTTGCATTTGCGCGTCCAAAGCGTGAGGATCGGTAAAGTGGACAGCTCTAAGGATGTTTAAGCCATACTTTTCATTGATGGAATCAACAGCCATCAAACCATATCTCACCATATGATACATATTGAGATTACCGAGAGCGCTGACCCCTGCCATGCCGGGGTTCTTCTCATTGCCGATTTGAACCATTCCTACATCAACACCGGCTTGAATCATCCTATCCAAACTTTCATACGTAAAGTCATAGACAGCTTGCCTTCTCTCAATAGCACTGAGACCCAGCCACGCCCTGGGAGTATTGAATCTTGCAGGATCTGCCCAAAAATCTGAAAAGTGGAAGTTTGCAAGCAATCTCATTCCTTGTTCTGTGGCACGCAAACCCATTTCTATTGCTCTGTCCACGTTGTTATTCCCGGCACCATGTCCACCGGGACCAAAACCAGTTCCAAATTGCGGATGATTCGGAATAAAATGTTCATCGTTAAATGGGTGATTCCAGATGCGTGCACGAACATAATTCACACCGTGGTCTGCCAGAGTTTCATAAATATCAGCAGGCTGACCATCCCTGCCACGCCAAACAATATTGGTGAGTGGTGCATGGGGAGAAGCCGTAGCAGCTCTGAGTGATGGTTCTGTCGATAAATCTACACCCATGATGAAGTCCTGACGTAGATTTGGAATTCTCTGAATGTGGATAGGATTATTAAGGACAGCAACGTTTTCAATGATATTACCTGTCACAGTCGCAGTTGTGCTTTCCAGCACGTATTTGTGACGTTCTGTGCCTCCTAAAGTGATGTCTGTGATTGTTACCACTTTGTCATTGCCTATTTCGGCGTTATCAAATCTCGCTGTACCCCAAGCTGTTAGCTTTGCAGCACGACCTGTGTTATCTGACATATTCTCAAGTACCCACGGTTGACCATCAGGTCCCAAGTATTCATTTCTCAAGAAGCCGGATGGTACAATCCCACCAAGGTCTGCTGCGAGAAATCCCGAGACCTCCGACAGGTTGAACTCCACAATCGCCATATTAGTGCCGTTATACGGTTTGTCTAAAACTCTGATGTCTGACGGATGAATAGTGATGGGTCTTGGTCCTACAGTAATATTTGTTGGACTTGAAGCTTCATTTCCATAAACAGCAGCTACTTGGAAAACCCCTACACCGATGATATAGACTGTTCCATCAGCATATACAATAGCTACGTCATCACCTTCAACCAAAGAAAATACAGCGTTAGCGACAGGATCTCCGCGCAACCTGGCAGACAGTTGGAGTGTATCTCCGTATACGATATCTCCGACAGGATCAATCACTAAGTCAGTCGGAGGTAGATCTCCAATGACGGTGAATGTAGCATACACAACTGCATCATTGACAAACAAGTTGCCTCCGGGTTTTGTGGCACGGATCGTTGTCGTACCTAAGCCATTTATCCTAAACTCATCTTCGGTATTATCAAAGATTATTGAAGTTCCACCTGTAATCAGATAGGTGATGTCGCCGGTAGGTATCGGGATGTTGCTGGTACCGGCATTGCTTACGGCTACTTTGATGTACCCGGTGACATCCTGACCCGGTACGAAGCCGTTGTTAAGGTCAAACTGCCTACCGGTATATGTCAAAGGTGGTGCATTTTGTTTCGTTACATCATTCGTACTCATGAGGTTAAAATCAATATCATCTATAACACCCCATGCATCAGCGGCAGTAGAGCCTACATGCACGTTTATCGTGACATCTCCACTGGCCGCGACAAGGACATTATCCAGCCTTACTTGTGTGTAGTTGGCTGCCCCCCATCCAGTGACACCACCCCAGGACGCGGTGTGAGTGCTCTGGACAGTTTGTCCGGCTACTGATAAGGTAAAGGTCGTTGGACCGCCGGTTGTTATTACCCAAATTGAGAATGAATAATATCCCGGTGCAACATTGTAGATAGTCTGGCTCAAGTTGCTGTTCATGGTGCCCCACCAGTCAACAGCGTGGTTACCGGTTCTTGCATTGCCAGGATTGTTCATAAACCGCAAAGCAGTGTTTGAGCGTGTCCAGTACTGATACCAAGCACCTGCTCCAGTGCCTTCGGTAAGTTCAAAGCTTGGATTTCGAACAAGATTAACAGGATCTCCATTTGCGAGCCCGCTAACCGCTCCAGCGGGAACTATTCCAAACAAGAATATAAAGATCAGCATGATTGAAATGCATTTTTTGATTCGTCTCATATTTACCCCTTTCGATAGATGAGTTTTCTTTTCCGTGTGAGGGCGACAGAATGTCGCCCTCATGCGATTTTGACTGTTACTCAATAACGATTGCGTCACGATTTACGTTTAATGCATTTGTTCCTGTAACATGACCATGAGCGTAGAAAGTGACTCTTGCACGAACTTCAAATCTGCCGTTATTCTCAATAGTGCCATAGTTCGCGAGGGTGGAGTTCGTTACATTTTCAACATGTCCATTGTTTATTAGTGTGCCACCTTCAGCAATTGTAATTGTACCTCCTCGACCGCCTTGGTTATTTATCCTACCTCCGGGAAGTACTTCTACTGTGCCTTCGATAATAAGCTGGGCATCGCCCTGTATGTTAAGAGCGGTCTCAATGTATAGCGTTCTGCCCACGGGAACTATAAACGGACCGTGATGATCAAATATGCCCAAATTGCTTCGTGTTTGCAAGACAACATCGCCCAACTCGAGAAGGTCAAGCAGTCGTGCCGGATTGGTGCCATTAAATAAAGCCGGTGGTGGTTCGGGCAGACGATAGAAGTATACAGAGTCTATCATGCCAAAAGCTCCGTGGGATGCCCTAAACTCAAATGCGACCTGCGCTTGACCTGAAGCCACTTCGATGCGTTCGATAATCGGATTACTCCACACTCTATAGCCCTGTAGCTGTACGGGGGTTCTGGCAAGCTCGACCCAGTCATCTGCCGGACTATCACGATGACGCAAAATCATGGCAAAGTCGTATGTCGCACCAGCTTCCGGCACGCGGAAGGTTGTATTGACTTCGCCACCAACATAGGCTTCAAAGTTAAAATAACCTGCGTCTTCTTCAGAGATATTGATGATTTGTGAAAGATTAAAGCTCAGCGCACCACTTGTGCTGCGTGAGTTTGTCTCACCGGCTACATGGAAGGTATTTGGAATTGGTCGGTAGAAGCCAACACCAAATGGACCTGAGCGAACCATAAAGGATTCTCTGCCACGCACTTGTCTGGTGGTGGTCCCTTCCTGACGAGTGAGATTCCATTGACCAACGCCTGTGCCGGATACTTGGGGAGCCGGGTTATCCCAGCCAGCTTGTGCTGGCGTGCCAAAATGATGTGAATTTACGAGGTTTGGTGGCGCAACAGTCAAATAGCGCGCGGTGTATGCATATGCTTCCACAACGTCATCCCATGTACGACCTGTGATAAGGCGAGTATGAGAACCAAAGTTTTCAATTGTGGTGAGGAAGCTATAAAAGTCATTTAGCTCTGTGACATCCCATGTTATAGGCATGCTTTGTCTTGAATTGTCCATGCGGTGTGCCCACATGGTAGTCGGAAGTGCTGCAGCCAAAGCTTCCGGACTGATCGTTTCAAGATCTAGTACTAAACGTGAATGAGTGTCCGACACTTGAGTCCTTGGCGCATTGCCGATAGTGAAAATATCAATTGCATTTCCGTCTGCAGGACTTGCACCTCTGAATACATAGTCAAAAACGCGGATGTTTGGAAGTGGGCGACCATCCCAATCAAAAATGTTTTGATTTTCGTGCGCACCGCCGCCATACATTACACCGGCGTCACCGGGATCAACCACAATACCATAACTGGTTGCCCATCCTGTGCCATCCTCTTCCCATCTTTCAAAATTATACGCCCAGTTACCTGGTTCATTGTTAACGCCGGGAGCTTCGGGAATCCATGCAGGCTCCCAGAGAAATACGCCGCCGATATTGCCGCCGCGTGCAATTACGTCCGGATTGTTGTCCGTGTTGTTCATGGATTGTATGACCATTTGCAGGGCATTTGCACTGCCTTGTACAGTGGCGGGAGCTGTAAGATTTGCATGACCGGCACGTGGAGCAATAACTTCATGCATGTTGCCACTGATTTTCGTCGTTGGGTGTGATGATTCAAAAATCATGACATGTCGTACTCTGTCACTGCTTGCAGGGTTGATGGTATTGTGCACCGTGTTTAGCACATTTGTAAGCGCGACACCGCTTGCATGTCCCCATTGTGGGTAAGCTGAAACGCCGTAAATGTCAAAGTCGGCATTTGCCGCCATAAACATACCGGGATTACCGCCAGGGCTGGTATTTGCCCAATGCTTTGCAGTAAGTATGTTTGGCACGAATGTGCAATTTGCGGGTGGAAGCGCCGAGCGTACGTTGCCTCCTTCGTATGCGCGTGGAAGTTCTTCATAACCTCTGAATACACGCTCAGCATTGCGCACAGCTCTCGCACCTTCGTGGAAAGCACCCATGGCAGCACCATTAACACCCCAACCAGTCATGCCCGCTATGCCGGGATTGGTTTCATTGCCCACTCCGACAAGACGAACCATGACACCAGCTTCCAGCATACGCAATATAGTATCAAATGTGTGATCGTATAATAAAGTTGTTCTGGCAACGGTATTTGCACTGTTGTTGCCACCAGGTGTGTGTGCCCATGCTCTTGGCACGATAAACTTACCGGGATCTGCCCACGTGTCAGAATAGTGGAAAGCCACCTTTGTGTATAGACCGGCTGCTGCTGCACGTCTGCCCATTTCTATAGCTGCATCAGGGTCGATGGCACCACCACCGTAAGTTACTCTTCTGGTTTCACTTCCGGGACCATCGGTGTAGATGTCAACATAGGGATTAACCCACACACGCAGACGAACATAGTTAAAGCCCGCCTCGGCCAAGGTGACAAACATACACTGCTCTTGACCATCAAAGTCGTAAAATCTCACACCTGCGTTGTATAGCGATAAAAAGCTGGATACATCGGCACCACGTGCAAAGTCCGGATGGACATTTGCTAGCTGACCTGTGTGGATTTCTGAGTTGGCAGCGCCAAGGGCGGCTTCAATGGTGATTGAAAGCTCGACATAATCATCCAGTCCGTCCATATTTGTTGCTGATATAGTAAAGGTGGTGATACCTGTGGTGGTAGGCATGCCAGTTATGACACCGTTAAAAGGGTTAAGGCTGAGACCCGCCGGCAAATTGCCGGTAACAGCCCACTCAATTGCGTGGTGTGTGCCCACCTGATGGGTGCGCAAAACTGCTCTGTAAGGACTGCCGACATTGCCACTTGGCAACGCAGTCGTTGTAATTTCCGGGTATGCTGCAGCCTCAGGCGAATCTACATCGGCTGCAACAGCAAATGCCTGTGCAACTCCAAAGATCATAAATAGGGCTAAAGTGGTTGCTAAGATTGTAATATATTTTTTTTTGAATTTCACGTTACATTTCTCCTTATGTTAATCAAATTTCCTTGAATACTCAATCTCAAAATACTGTTACTCAATAACTATTGCGTCACGATGTACACTTAACGCGGTTGTTCCTATAACGTCGCCGCGATCATAGTAAGTAACTCTTGCGCGAACTTCAAACCTGCTATTATTTACAATCGTACCGTAATTAGCAAGAGTAGAGTTAGTTACGTTTTCAACATGCCCATCATTTACTAATGTGCCGCCCTCAACAATCGTTATTGTTCCTCCTCGGCTGCCTTGGTTATTTATCCTGCCTCCGGGTAACACCACAACCGTACCTTCGATAATAAGCTCGGCATCACCTTGTACATTAAGGGTGGTTGCTACGTATAGTGTCCTGCCTTCAGGAATTACAAATGGAGTGTGATGTGCAAATATTCCTAAATTACCACGAGTTGAGAGAATAACATTTCTGTCTGCAAGTGCATCTCTCAATGTGTTGGGGTTTGTACCGGTAAACTCAATAGATACTGTTGCCGGCACAGATGGTGCGGTAGTTCCTACTCTGCTCCAGAAGTGGTCAAATTTGGACGCAGTAAAGGTGAACTCATGTTCGCCGGCTGTCAATCCTGACACCGTGAAACTCAGATCATCAACCAGAGGATCGAACGTTCTAATGTGCACGCCATTATGGTAAAGATCGTAGCGCTCGGCGAAGATGATTGGAATCAATGTGATTTCTGCTCTATTGCCTACCAAATTAACAATTGGTGACGGAGCAGTTCTGTGTGAGAAATATGTGACTATTTCCGCTACATTGTAGCGAGTCCAGTTACCCAAATTGCGGGTCTGTGGTCGCGGACTTCCGGTCACATGGCTGTTGATATCCGGATCTTGCACGCCAACAGCGACGATTCTGATGTCGCCGAACTCATTGTACAAGACAATCTCTTCACGGGAATCACCTATAAAGTCAGCTACCATTGCACGCGTTGTAGACATTGTGGAAATGTCGGGTATCGAAGCAATCACATTCATATAACCGTCAACAAGAATAGAGGGTGCAAAGTTTTCGGGTGATATGGCATCTGGGTTACCACTCAAGATAGCTTCAATGTTGCGGTTATGATTGAGACCGAGCGGTGAGAAGGTACCCATAGAGTTAGGCATTTGTGAGGCTATCGCCGTCCATGCTTGATAGTTGTTTTCTGAAATATAGGCGACCTGACCTCTATCATCTATCATGAAAGTGCCGCTGTGCCCTATAGGCCATGGACCACGATTCCGACGCTCCAGACCGTATGTGAACATCCCGTCGGCATCCGTCCTGAACCAGCCCATATTTTGGTATTGCAACTCTGTAGCATGGTCGAACATCCATTCAAGACTTCCTGTCTGAGCATTGAAAAGCGTACCAGATAGCATATCGTCAACGCCGAACTGTACATACAGTCCGCCATCGCCACGAAAATCACCAATCTGGATTGAGTCTGTGTGACCGCTGGGAGCTCTTGCACTCCCCGCACCACCTACTGTGGTTTGCGGATTACGGGAAGGCATGGGGTTAGGAGCATGCCACAATAATTCACCAGTCGCCGGATTGTGCAGCCTTTGATTGCCAATAACCCAGTCTCTATTGTCGTTTTGGTTGGCGAAGACAGGAAATCCAAGTGGGAAATGGCCCACATGATCACCCATACCACCTACCGAGCTACGCCATTTAAAGTTCATTACAAACTCGCCATCTTCATTAATCATTTCCCAAGCGGTTAAGTGTTGGTAACGCTGGGACAGAAGGACGTGCTGGGGAATGCCTCGACCATCAAGATCCACTAGAGTTATCGAGTCATGCAGTCCATTCATCATAGCCATAGTAAGACCGGGATCAATAGAGCTGGCTCTGGCTTGCATTTCAGCAAAAGACATGAACATTTCCCTGCCGTTTACATCACGGGCGATATCACCTGTCTTACCACAAAGAATGTAGAAAACATCGTTAGCAACCTGATAAAATCTGTTTTGATAGTTTTGCGGAGCGGGATCCCAAATGTAATCGGGATGATCGAGGAGACCACGCTCAATACTTAATGCACTTGGTTGCCACGGTGGCGGCGTTGCAGTTGGCAACACTCCCGGATTAGCTACTAAGATTACGTTGTTGTAGCCATCGCCTGTAACATCCATAATATTCACAGGCTCACAGGCTGCTGTACTGACTTCCCTCGAAAATCCGTCAAAACCCCTCATACCTGTCGCTGCGCACCTCTGCCAAAGAATATTACCTTCAATGTCAACGGCAGTCAGAGAAAATACTACACGAGGGGTCGCGTTACCACCGTCACCTGCAGAACTGACTGTACCGGCACCCGGTCCATATGTCCAAACACCATCTTCTTGCGTAAATACTGTTGTAGTTCCAGGAGCATTGTTTGGAGGTATCCAGTTAGCTCCGCCAAAACCTTCCCACGATCTAGGACCTTGTGTTAGCGTGTTTACGAGTAGGATGTCATTGCGTCCATTGCCGGTCAAGTCCCCAATACGCAGACGGTTGCTGAACCCTGCATATGTCCCCGTGCGAAATTCTGATATAATAGTATAATTTTCGCCATCAGGGAGAGCTAGTTGGATGAAAGCATCTTTTGTACGTGAAGACTCTTCGTCGCCCTTAACCGCGCGGACGGCGTACCAATAATACGGACCGGTCAGTCCGTTGTCAACGTATGTAAAAGTATCACCGGGAACAGTTGCAACTACAGCCATCCTGCTGGCTGCATCTATGCCATGGCGGCGGTAGATTCGAAACTCGTCTGCGTCCATGCCATCCCAGCTCAAAGTGACAGAGTCGGTTGTGACCGGGGTGTACAAAACATTTTGCGGCATACCAAACGGGAGAAGATAGTAGCCGTAGACCCGGGTATTTACGTTATCAATAAAGCTGTTCCAGCTCATATTATTTGCAGCACCTGCGGCTGCAGTTCTAACTCCAACGAATTGAAGGGCTATGATCTGACCCCATAAGAAATCTTCATCATACATCGGTATGTCAGCCCTTGACCATACTGGTGTACCTGTCTCTGCATAGGAAAACGCAATGTCAATGGTTTTTGCGTTAAAGTCAAAATAGACAGAAACAGTATACCAGACATTGCGATTCTCAGCGATGAGGTTATCGCCGGTCAGTCCCAAATCACTGAGATGGGTGTTATTAGGCATAACGCCCGTATAAAAATACACTCCGGGAGTTAAGTATCCGGCAGGAGCTGCTCCTGTGGTTATCAGTCGTAGCCAGTTGAAAGAATTGAAGTGGTAGACATTATTGAAATTAATGCTTCCATATCCTTCAGGTGCTACCGGGGATGGGGTGCCGGGAAACCAGTCAAATGTAAAGTTAACGGATCCGGCTCGGGTGATGGGCTCTTTAAATACCAGTCGGTTTGTGCGCACAGGCTGACCGGCAGCTGTATTGTTTATGTGATATCTGCCCATGAATTCACTGCTCGGGTCGCTGTTAATACCGGGAGATGTCGTCACCGGTGCCGTGGTAGCTACATTGTGTCGCACAATTGATTGGACTATGTTTCCACCGATACGATTTCCGGGAATCGATTCGTTTTGGAACCATCTGAGATTGCCTATATCGTTACCTTCAAAATCTTCAGTCCATTCGACGCGCGGGATGGCTGATGTGAGTTCTTCCACAAGATCGGCCTCATCATCTGTCGGTTTTGTGTCATCATATCCACCTAAACCAAGCTGGTCAGAGTATGTTGCGATAGCTTCATCTGAAGCAGGCTTCTCATATAAAACAGGTTCTTCGTAGTTTGCGTACTCTCCATGCTCCGCTATAGCGACCGGCATAATCATGGTCATCATCAAAAACATCACAAGAAGACAAGCTAAACCTTTTTTTTGAGTACGATTAATCATTTGGATACTCCTTTACTAATAATATTATACTGCGAAAACGCTGGTTTAGTTTTTCCAAGCATACCTCCTTTGGATACTAATATAGTCGATTGTGAAACTCAAAAAACTAAGTAATTGTATGATTTTCTGAACTATGTTTCAGACTTTCGCAATCGCCTAATATTAATAACTAACCAAATTATGGATATCTTTGCGAGCTATTTAACGTCATTCATCGTTGAAAATCCTTGAAAGGCCACTGTCATTACAAAAACGATACCCCGAAGCATATTGATTGCAATGAGGTATCGTTCTTTAACATGTTGATTAGTTGAATAATTATGCGTTTTAAGCAGAACTTACGTTGCTTCACCTATTACGCAAATGGCACACTTGAATGATGTAGTTGAAGTCTAAGATTGCCATCAGTTCCTCTGAACCATGCCATTGATTTTTGAACTGTAACTAAATCGCCATCTCCATCGGTAATGACAACTGTTCCCATTCCAATTGCAGTCTCTCCATTAATTATAAATTCCCAGTCATTTTCAAAACTAACTGCTGTCCATGGGTTTGTTGCAAACCCTGATGCATCCTCGTAGATTGTATTAGGAGCAGAAGTTCCAATGAAATAACTTGCCGCACCATCCCAATCAAAACGAAACGGAACATCACTTGCAATTGTTGGTTTGAATAAAACTGGTCCATATCCGTAACCATATAAGTCTTCCAGTACACCTGCAGCAATTGTTACATAGTCTTCACCATCTGCAAAAGCAGTGCTAATTGCGACTAATCCATCTCCCCACGCGGTTTGTGCCGCTCTAATCTCCGGTACTGTAATTGGGTTGATTGCCGGTGCAGGATCAACTTCCGCTGCTACGGTTAAATCGGTGTCAGCTTCTGTCTCGTTCGGACTCTCTTCATCTGAACAGGCAGCCAAAAGTAACATTGGCATGACCAGGACTAATACCCATAGTTTATAAAATTTTCTTTTCATCTTCATAAAAACCCTCCTGTTAAATTTTCGTTAATTATATGAGTTTTTTTCGAAAAAGTCAACATAAAGATAGATTATTGTGTTGAAAAGTCACTAAATATTGACACTAATAGTCAATGCAAAAAGGAAAAGTTGAAAAAAATCAACACATATGATAGCTTATAACTTGCTGTTAGATAATCGCTTATTTTCTACATGTAGTTTTAAATTGTTTTGAGTTTTGCAATTGCTTAATTTTTGCATTGGGAAGGAGGTGTTGATGCGCAAGAGGATTGAAATTGTGCGATTAAAAGTGTAACTCAAAACAAGTGGAATGTATCAGAAATAGCTAGGCTATAAATGAAGTAAATAAATTTTATTGAAAGGATAACTTCTAATTATGAGAAAATGCAAAAGAGTATTTACTATTTTCCTCGCTTTGATACTTGCAATCTCAATTCTTACTCCGGTGTCGGCGTATTTTGAACCTACCACTGATTCACAGCACGTCGAGGACAACGACGTAATTCAGCATACAGTAACAATTGAACAGCTTCAAGAATCTGTCGCAACGGTGGATGCTACCATAAACATCGATCCGGCAAACCAGTTTCAGACTATGGAGGGCTGGGGCACCACTATTGCATGGTGGGGCAACTTAGTTGGTACATGGGTTGGTATTACGACTCCGGAAAGTATTGCCTTTGGTCGAAGTGTTGGCTGGGAAGGGGATATGGAAGTTCGTGAAATGCTAGTCTATCAATTGTTCCATCCCGATCACATGAATATGAATGTCGCCCGCTTCCAGATTGGCGGCGGTGACGGAGCAGACGGCTTCTACAGTCACACGCAAATAAGAAGACCTGATTCACGTGTGATAGGCTGGACATTTGACATGCTTGGACAGGCGTACTGGGATCCAAATGACCCGGATGGCTGGATGGATGCGACGGAACCTCTCATGAATCCTGAACATCCGTTCTGGAATAGACCTATCGAGCATATGCATGACTGGGCACAACTCTGGATATTGGAAAAAGCTACTGCAATTCGTGAAGAAGCATTGGCAGAGCGTGGTCTTCCAAACGATATGATTATTGAGGTCTTTGCAAAATCCACACCATATTACATGACATTTGACCTCCAGACCAACGGCTCAATGCGCCGTCCTGGTACAGGTGGAGGCGGAACTGATAACAATGTCGGAGGAGCTCCGATTGCTGCATGTAACCGCTCATGGCCGGGAGCACTAGATGTACCTGGACCGGGACCGATTGGTGGAGCGTTTACAACGCAATGGAATCTTCACCTTCAAACAGTTCCTGAAGAATACAGGGATCAGGTAACTGCACATAATGTTCATCGCGGTGAAAATCACAATCCACGCTGGTGGCGCCCCCATGCTAGATATATGGCGATTGCCACTCAGTACATTGAAAACTTTGCTCTGGAGTTGGGCATCGCTGTAAAAGCAATTAATCCATTTAACGAGCCGACTGTTAACTGGGGCGGTGAGTGGAACGCAGTTGCCGAACGGGATGATGGTTTCTTCCCATACGGTTTTTCAGTACCAAGTGCTGCGGCAAACCGCCTTATCCCACCGGAAGAGCGCTTCGGACCTCCGTTTCTTTCCGGAATGTGGGGACATCAGGTTAAACAAGAAGGAAACATGATGACAACGTGGAATCAAAGCCAAGTCATCAGAGATTTTGTCGAGGAGTTTGAAGAGTGGGGACTAGGGCATGTGCTTGTTGCAGCTTCGGGTGATACCGGACAAGGCACAACGGTCTGGACATGGAACAGATTTACCGAGCAAGCAAGAGCAGACACGCCGTTTCTAAGCACACATAGTTATGGTCGAAGTGACCTCGACGGCAGACGACTCCGAGACATGGCTCTCACTCGCGGCGGAGATATTTGGCAAACAGAAGTAGGCTTCGGCGGAGGCACAAACCAGACCTTAAGTTGGAATCCTTACAGCATGGCACAAGTTGAAGCTCAAACTCAAGCTCTTGTCATGATTCGGGATGTAAAAATCATGCAAACCCCTGTCTGGGTAAACTGGATAGCCATTGAAAACTCTTACAATATGATGGAAGAGAACACAATGTGGGGGCTCATACATGCAAACCTTGCCAGCCCTGTCGGAATTAGATGGTTTGGCGAATTTACTTGTAATCTATACGACTGTGATTACAGTCGATTCGTAGACAGGCACGGCAACCCTGCTAATTTCTGCTGCGAAGATGCAGAATATGGCGACCTCATCGGTTTTGACCGCCATTTTGACATGTTCGATCAGCCGCTGCTATGTCCGAGATTCCATAGTCGCTTCTTGCATAGCGATATTGCTAATAGCCCTCCGAATAACTGGCAGGACGGGCAAGGTCCGGGTCAACCTGTAGGACCGAGTGGGGACAGAAATTGGTCTCGCTACCATGTCAGCCATATCGGAACAGTAGAAGAAGCAAGAGAAGCAATGCTTGATCCGGACAATCTGTTCGGTCAGTTCAAAGATCATCGTTTCTGGATTGCTACCGCTGCAGGCGGGCATGCTGCAACCGGTGCAGGTCATATGGCTAATCCTGACAATGCGGCGAGATGGAATAATAGACATCTGCATCGTCAACAGGATGATTATGAAATCCACTATACGAAGCAATTTTATGTACACCAACAAATCGGTCAGTTCCACAGACAAGGTAATATAATAATCGATGTGGATCACTTTGGCATGGATTCACTTGCCTCTATCTCTCCGGACGGCACGGAGCTTTTCATTACTGTGCGTACTACAAGTTCTGTAGACGTAGGTATTGACTTGTCCAGATTCCCCAATGCCGGTGTGGCAGAGATGTGGGTCACAATGGATGACATCAGAGCTGATGGCATATTCGATCCCGAAACCGGCAGAGATATTGGTTTCGAAGACAGGGATCAGTGGAATATGCGCCAAATGGAAGACATTGATGTGTCCGGTGGTGTTCTTCACGTCCTATCCCCAAGAACAGGCAGTCAAGTCATTACGTACAGAATTACAAGTGATGGTGCACCTGGTCCGGGAGGCAGAACCGGTCCTAACGATGCAAACGAAAGACTGTTCAATGACTGGATGACATATAGAGTTTTCAACAGCGAAGTCATGTTTGCACCAAATACCGGACACAGTGCAGCCCATGTTGAAACAATCTATCAATTTGTCGAAACAGGTCGTTACAGCAACATGAACAGATTTGACTTTAGAAGACCTGACGGCACCCACAACATGAGCAATGTCCACAATTTGGCTCATAATACCGGAGAGAGCCTCACAGATTCTCCTGTCACTGGAGCTCCCGGCGGTACAGCATGGGTATTCCATAATGCTGTGGGCGGATTTGGCAACTCCCCACATGACAGCTCTGCTCGCAGGGCGACAGCTTCAGGAGCTTCATTTAGCTTCAGGTTTGATACCGATCGTCTGATTATACGGGGTGAAAGAACTGCAGTTCCAGCAGACGTAGCAGAATTCTATGCCTATTTGAATGGCGAACTTCTGGGCAGATTCAACACTGAAGCTACGGTTACCAATCCCGAAGCTGTACTTTTCGACACCGGAGTAGTTGAGCGCAATGAAACACTCGATGAGCACGGACTACCAATAGGCAATACACTTAGGATTGTAAAAGCCACTGCTGCAGGCAGATTGCAAGTGAGTGCTGCATTCCTTGGTACGGGAGATCCCGCAAATAGAGTCGATGGCATAGAAGAAGTAAGCCCGATTCCTATGGTCGCAGTATTCTCTGACCAAGATCTAAATGATGCGCTACCTTCCGCCGTTCTCGTTTCAGGATTCTATGATGAACAAGAATTTGTTGACGAAGAAGCAACAGTGGTATGGGGTGCAGTCAACCTCGTTGGCAGAGAGTGGCAGACTGCGCGAGTTAGAGGCGAAGCTACATTTAACAATATGACAGTCGCGGTATTTGCGCCGATAGAAGTTATTCCAAAAGGACTCGTATACTTTGTCAGCATGGGAGCAGGTGCTTCTGCAAATTATACCGTCAATGCTGGTGGTGCAGGAGTTTGTCCTGTATTCCCTGCAATAGCGGCAGCAGCTAACTTGTACAATGATGTGCCTGATAGAGCGAGTGGCACAGGTCCTCAACGTATGGAAGTTAATCCCGGATTCTGGGGCTTTACACAGACAAACATGCCGGGAGGCGCAGGTGGTTATGTGGCACCGGCTCAAGCAGGTGCAGGCGGCAAATGGTCAACATTTGTCTACAGTGGAAATACAGCACCGATGCCGGGTGCGACCGTAGCTGTGCAAAACGGTGCGTTCAACTACAGATTGCCGGTCACTGAGCCGGGTCGCTACTTCATAACTGTAGGTCTGGGTGGTCATTCATGGGCAAACAGAACGGTAAGCCTGTCTGCTGAAGTCAGATGTTCAGACACAAATGCGAGCCTACAGCCGATGCAGAGCATTTTTACAGGTTGGTGGTCAAACACAGGACCGACCATTGAAAGAGGAGCAAACCTCTACATAGATGTTTACGAGCCGGGCGACATAATACTCCACTTCAGACGTGGTGGAACACCTGCAAATCAAGGTGCGATTGTAGCTTGGGTTGGCTTGAATAAGTCTCAGGTAAGCGCAGAAGCACTAAGAGCACTTGATGCAGCCATAGCTGCTGTGGCAGGGCATAACCCACTAAACTACACGGAAGAAAGTTGGACAGCTGTAACTGCTGCACTTACAGCAGCAAATGCTGTGAGGCAGAACATAGTCGCAACGCAGGAACAAGTGGAGGCAGCAACTGCGGCACTACTTGCTGCACTGTACAACCTGGAAAGACGCCCACCACCAGCCTTTAATGAGCTAGACGCTGCTATAGCCAGGGCTGAGGCTCTAAATGAGGCTGATTGGGTTGCAGAATCATGGGCAGCAATGCAACCTGTACTGGTGGCAGCGCGTACAGTAAGAGCTCAGGTTGACCCGTATCCAACGCCTGCTGAAGTAGCAGCAGCGGCGCAAGCCTTGCTTGATGTGTTAGCCGCAATGCAATCAACTCCGACCGAGTTTTCCGGAACTAACCCCAACACGCTGAGAGATACGCTGCTATGGAGGGATGTATACCTTGAAACCAGAGGCAATCTCGGCATCTTCACTCATCAAAGTCCGTTTGTTGTACCTGAGGGCAGGACACTCACAATAGTGACAACGCTGAATATACAGGGCAATGCCGAGCTTATAATTGAGGGTACGGTAGTAGTACTTCCCGGTGGCAGGATAAATAACCAGGGCGGCAGCGGAGGTACAATCACAATTGCGGAAGGTGGTACATTGATAAACAACGGACATGTTGAGAATGTGACAAACTCCACTCTAAACAACAACGGCACCATAGTTAACAATGCAAGGTTTGAAGTGCGTGCAAGAACCACCTTCAACAACCCCGGTCTCGTTGAAGGAACAACTCCACTTAACATAAATCGTGACGCAATCGTTGTTGAGTAGTATCGTGAGCCAGAAACATGTAGCAAAGTATCCATAATTTCATATATTGCCTGTTCAGTATAAGGCAAAAGGGGCTGTTGCAAAATGATGCAATAGCCCCTAAAAAAATGCAGAAATGAGCATTCGTCATTGCGGCCTCCGAGCCGCAATCTAAATAGAATCAAGCTTTGTCATGGATTCCAGGTCAAGCCCGAGATGACAGGTTTTTCGGTTTTCTGTATTTTGCAACAACCCCAAATCTTGTATTATACTCTTCGATTTATATCTCTCATTCGGCAACCATTTGTAATGAGTTGCTTTCTCCAGATTATCTCACCAAGAAATTTATAAATAATTCTAGGAAGTCCGATCGATGTATAAATATTTTCTTCCGAACCCTGTGATAAAATCGTCTTTACTAACACCTCATACGCTTTTCCTAAAGTGCTTTTTGGTCCTCTGCCCACCGGTATACCTCTCATATACACGATACTGCTGCCACCGCCATATCCAATCCCCATGCCCCATTGCAACCCTGCTCTTTTGCACCAGTTTTCCATGATTGCAAGCGCATGATGTGATTGCCTTCCCTCATAAAACCCACCATTTACGATTGCATATACATGAATCGTCTTATCTGTAGAAAGCTCACGCTCCATTTGGCAAAGACAAGATAGCAAATGTGAGGGAGTGGAATCAACATGAAGAGGATGCGCAAAAACCCAGGCTGAATAGGTTAGCAACTCACTGATTTCATCTTCAGTTAAAAAAGGTTTGTCTATGTAAAACTCTTTTGTCTCATGTTTAGCCGGAAACTCATAATTCAAATCGTCGAGCAAAACATCGCTGGCACTTTTCTTCCTTTTGGGACTTGCATTTATCAAAGCAATCTTCACACAAATGCCTCCTTCACTTCATCTTCAGTTTTGAAAAAAGATACATCGATTACCTGGGCGCCAAAATTTAATGCAATTGCAGGTATTAAGCTAAGGGCTGTAGCTCTTTCACTTTCTGTAACATCGGCTCCATAAAAATAGGCAGACAGGTTAATTGCATTATCATATCTCAGTTTGTGGTGCTGCTCATTATTGCGCACAGTAAAATCAGGCAGCAAATTAGGCAGTACCCTGTCCATAACATTTTTAACAAAAGGACTCAACCCTCCATATGTGCATTTACTGACAAAAACCAACTCCTCACAACGACCCAGTAGTGCACCCATATCCGCATAATTGTCCTTGATTATACATTCTCCAGGCGTTTTGATCCAACAGGTAAAACAGCCAGTACAATGATGCAGTTTTTCCATCTCATTAGGGGCTTTCAATTCATCTCCTTTGCCAACAGGTAAGTCCGGGATATCTGACATAATAATTCTCATCAAACACACTCCTTGTTTTCATTGATGTATTATACTAATATACTTTTAAACGGGGATTAGTATTATAAGTTCACGATGATTCATTGCACAATAACACACTCCCAAACCATTGTAAATAGTTTGGGAGTGAAATGTGTGTTAAAAATTACATAGCGTTGGATTACTCATAGCAATATTGACGAATGAGCTGTACGATTGAATTAACAATAAATCTGTCGAGCTTCATTGTTAATTTAACTTCGATTTAAGCAGCCTACACGCCTTTGAAGCTGAATGAGAATGTCATTTTCTCATTCGTTGGTAGTAGGTACTCTTCGTGTGTGCGGGCACCCCAAGTGTTGTCGCCTGCTATGCCCATTTGACGGAGATTTGCGCGGACTACTGTGTAATGAACTTCCGGTAGCTCATAGTCATGCATAGCATTTTCAAGCTCGTGAGGAGTATATGGAAGTGCGGAGAATTCCATGTCTTCAGCGGAGAAAATGATGCCTCTACCAGAGTTATCTGTTATCTTTGCATACCTTACGCCAAGTTTATTGCCACACTCTTGCGGAACCAGATACTTAGACATGTTATCTGCAACTTTGTTGCGATAGATGCCAAGCCTTGCACCACATGCGCGGTCAATGTAGCTCTCTTCAGGACCCATGCCATACCACTCGAGATTTTCATAGTCTGCATCAAGCTTGAACATCATTCCGAAGGCAGGCATTGGCGGAAGATCGTTTGGATGACATGATAGATCCACATTTACAGTCCCGTCGCATAAAATCGTATATATAACATCACACTCACATGTTGGCGATGTTGGGAGATAGTATGTGAATTTAACAGAAACTCTATCTGGTGAACTTTCGACAACAGGCTCTGCAGACGGAGGGAAGCCCTGTTCTAACAAATCATGGGGGATATGTGAACCATACAAACTAGCAATTTTCCACTGAGAGTAGCGAATCGGCATCATATTACCAATATCGTTATCAACAGGAGCACGCCAAAAGTTTGGCTTAGGAATTTGCTTAATCATTTCACGACCTGCATATTTGTACGAATAGAGTCCGCCCCGTGGTTTGTTGAATTGGATTGTAAAATTCTCACCTCTGACGCCGAGAGTTTGAATGCCCTCGATAACTTGTAGAGGAGTGGTATACACGATTGCCTCAGGCTTTGCGTCTACTTTAGTAACATGTTGACCGAATGCAACTTCATGACCGCAATGTTCCCATAAAGTACAGTCTTTCAATCGGAAAGACACAGTTATTGCGTACTCTCCGGGATGAGTTGGAACGGTCAGTGGTAGTGGATATGTAGCTGATGAAAGGGGAGGGACATCGGTTTCAAGGCACTTACGCTTGATTTCTACACCGTTTTTCTCAAGAATCACAACACAGTCATATTCAGATGTACAAGTGAAGAGATTCTTATTTGTAACTGTCACTTTGTCAACTCCAACATCAGCGAGAATTGTTTGATAATTATACTTTACAGTCTGAAGCTTTGGTGAATGCCCTCTGTCGCCATAGAGAATTCCGTTTCCACAGAAATTTGAGTCATGAGGACGATCATCAAAGTCACCGCCATATGCTTGGAAAGGTTTGCCATAGCGGTCTTTTTTCAAGAGACTTTGATCGATGAAATCCCATATGAATCCGCCTTGATAATGGGGGTATCTTGTCATCAAATCAATGTACTTATACAGCGTACCACCGGAGTTACCCATTGTGTGCAGATATTCGCATAAAATCATAGGCTTTTCTGTGTTTTCTTTCAGGAACACTTCTAAATCCCAAGGGTAAGTATACATTTTGCTGTACATATCAGTACTATCCGGGTAACGTGGGTCATGATCAACACCTTCATAATGAACAAGACGAGTGTTGTCGAGTTCGCGGAATCGTTCAGCCATTTTCAGAATGTTAATTCCACCATATGACTCGTTGCCAAGTGACCAAATGATGATACTTGGATGATTTTTATCACGCTCATATAGATTATCAACACGGTCAATGACAATATCCAGCCAGTCGGGATTGTCACCCGGAAGGGCAGCACCAACTCCAACATCAGTTGTCACAATGTGATGCCACCTGCCGTGTGACTCAAGGTTGACTTCGTCAATGACATATATCCCATATCGGTCACAAAGTTCATATGTATATGGATGGTTGGGGTAGTGGGAGGTACGTAGAGCATTGATATTAAACTGCTTCATCGTAATGATATCAGACTCCATTTGCTCACGTGTAATGGCGCGACCTGTTTTATCAGAAAACTCATGCCTGTTTGTACCATAAAACTCAACACGCTTTCCGTTGATATGCATTACATTGCCAATTAATTCAAATTTGCGGAATCCAACATCTTGAACAATGATTTCATTTAGATTGCCATTTTCATCAAACACTTGAATCTCAAGTTTGTATAAATTAGGTTTTTCAGCACTCCAAAGCATTGGATTAGTTACAGGCAGATTCAACTGTGTATCATTTTGGAACTCAACACTTAATGTGCCAACCTTTTCACATTCATAAAACAAAGATGCATCAACCTTACCTTTTGCATTTTCAGAAAAATTCATAGAAAAGCATAGTGTAGCATTTGAAAAATCATCTTCCAATTGCGTTTCAACTTTCAAATCGCGGACATGCACCTTTGGTGTAGAATATAGAAATACGTCACGGAAAATACCGGAGAAGCGGAAGAAATGCTGATCTTCAATCCAACTGCCTCCTGTAAACTTGAATACTTGTACAGCCAATTTATTTTCGCCATCTACCAAATACGGTGTGAGCTCAAACTCAGATGGTGTAAAGCCGTCTAAAGCATAACCAACATATTGTCCGTTGAGCCATAATGCAAAGCCGCTTTCAACACCTTGGAAAGATATGAAAAGATCTTCGCCACACATTTGTGAAGGCACTGTGAAGTAGTTTACATAACTTGCTGTAGGGTTGAAATCTTCGGGAATCTCGCCCGGTTCAATATCATTGAGTCCATCCCATGGCCATTGTACGTTTACATACTGCGGAGCATCATAACCTTGCATTTGAATATGTCCCGGAACTTTGATATCTTCCCAGTCCTTACAATCATAGTCGAGATTCGCAAAATCTTTTGGTGCAAGTGTGATATTTCTGGCATAACTGAACTTCCAAGTGCCGTTCATGCAATGGATAAAGCTGCTGCAGCCTTTTTCTACTTCACATTCATTGCGATAAAACTTATGGCTGGAACGTGCATCGAGACGATTCTCGCGAAAATAAGTAGGATTCTTGATTTTGTCATAATTAAATTTCATATATATTGCGGTTCCTTTCATTGATATAGAAGTTAAAATAAGAGTTGATGTGGGCTAATTATAGCAAGTGTGAAAAATCTAACCCTATGCCCTAAACCCTAGCCCCTAAATTACTTTACGGTACCCATAATGCCTTCTGCAAAGTATCTTTGTAGGAATAAGAATAGAAGTATTGTTGGAAGTGTGGCAATCAAAACAGCAAGCATAACAACACCAAATTCAGTGACATATCCTGCCATTAGGTTTGAGATGAGCATCGGCATTGTAACGGAGTCCGGTGACATCATGATTATTCTTGGCCACAGAAAAACATTCCATGCTGCCATGAAGGTGATTGTGGTTGCAGCAGCATATGTGGATTTCATTGTCGGTATATATATTCGTATAAATATAAACATTTCGTTTAATCCGTCTATTCGTGCAGCTTCAATCATTTCACGGGGGAATGAACGAGTGCTTTGACGAAAGAGCATTATTAAAAATGCTGTTGATATTGTTGGTAGCATAAAGCCCAATGTTGTATTCACCAGACCCATATTTGCCATCAGACGAAACAGCGGAATCATTATCGCAGCAAATGGTATCATCATTGAGAGAAGTAAAACGCTCATCAATCTGTCTTTTGCCTTACTGTGATAAACCTCGAAAGCATAGCCAGCTAGTGAACATATACTCACGGAGAGAGCGGTAAGTAGTACCGCATTGCGAGCAGAATTCCAAAAAGCTCTCCCTAAGCTCGATAATTCAAGTAACCTGGTAAAATTGGCAATCAGTTGAGAGCCTGGGGTCATAGATGCTGCCAAAATATCAGGTGTCGTATTTGTGGCAGAAACAGCAGTCCAGTATAAGGGGAAAAGGGATAAAAAAGCGGCAACGGAAAGAAAGATATACATAAATATTCTTGATAATTTCACTTTCATCGTCTGTCACCTACCTTTAGTTGTAAGAACGCCAGAAGTGCTACCATTAAAAGAATAGCGAATGACATTGCTGAGGCATATCCGAGCATTGGATTTCCGGCGAATGCTGTATCGAAAATATAATGCGACATCGTCATTGAAGATACACCGGGTCCACCCTGAGTGAGGTTAAATGATTCATCAAATAGCTGAAGTGTACCATTTGTAGACATTATTGCTGTGAGTAGAATAATAGGTCTTAAAAGTGGTATTGTAATTTTCCAGAATTGGTGAAAGACATTAGCACCGTCAATACGGGCTGCTTCATAAATTGAAGTATCGACATTTTGTATTCCTGCTAAATAGAATATCATGTTAAAGCCTGTCCACCGCCACAAAAGCCCCAATATAATGACCAGTCTTGCAGACCACGGAGTCCCTAGCCAGTTATGACCTGTTTCCAATATTCCAATGTTTACCAGCACTGTATTAACTAAACCGTCAAAGGCAAACATTTGACGGAAAACAAGTGAATATGCTACAAGCCCTACAGCACAGGGTAGAAATATCGCCGTGCGAAAAAAGCCCTTTGCTTTCAGATTACGGCTATTGAGCATAGTGGCAAGAATAAGTCCCAATATAAGCATTATCGGTACTTGAACTAAAAGATAAATAAATGTATTTATTAACGTCTGGCGAAAACGGGGATCCTCAAACAGACGCGTATAGTTTACAAATCCGCTAAATTGCATATTCGCACCAACGCCTGTTTGTAATGACATCATAAAACCTCTGACCATCGGATAAAAATTCATCAGTACAATTAAGCCGGCAGCGAGAAATAAAAAAGCCCATCCGGTCAAGCCTTGTTTCTGACTTAGACTAAGTCCGGATTTTTTTATAAGGGTACTACCGGAAGGTTCTGCACTATTTTTCATAAATATGACCATTCCTTTCGCGATACTTAGTCACAAAACAACCATGTGAATATGCGTTGGTCATTTCGTGCCTGTATTTGACTTTGCTGTGCGTAGGAGTTAGGCGAAAAACACCTAACTCCTACTATTCGTCAGATTTTTTGACGTAAATTGTTTGGTTTTACAGTTTTAGATATTATCCACGCATTTGGAATTCAATAAACTCTTGTGCTGCTTGTAGTTCGGCATCTATGTCTGCACCGTTGAGAATATTTGTTATTGCAACTTCCAATGCTGAGATTCCTTCATAGTGGAATATTCCAAAATAGAAAGTAGGAATGTTCGCGGAGAAGTTTATAATGTCAGCAGCAACTCTTTGTCCACCAAAGAATGTGTGTTCTTCCTGGTACACTGTACTTGCAGCAGCAGGAATCCAGGTTGCGAGGGCTCCGGCTTCCGGTAGAAGAATGTCATAAAGCTCTACGCTGCCTGCAAAGGTGTGTTTGAGGAAATCAATTGCGAGTGCGGCATTGGCATTGGTTGTAACAGCCCAGCTTGAACCGCCCCAACTTGAGAAGTTTGTTCCGCCAGCTACATTTAATCTTGGAACATTTGTTACAGCCCATAGACCTTCATGATCTGGATTTTGTTGGATAGAACCGAGTATCCAGCATCCGGCGATGGTTCCTGCTACAACATCATTTACAAATGAGCCAATGAAAGCATCCCAACCGTCTACTTCAACCAATACGCCCGTTTGGACAAGTTCAACATAAATTGCAATCGCTTCTCTGAGCGTAGGATTATTGTCGAGATTTGGGCTGCCGTCAGCATTAAACATACTAACACCTGCAGATTTAATCATAAAGTCAACATAATCGGCTCCACCTGCTGTAGTGGCAAGCATAGGTCTGCCGGTTGCTTCAAGAACTTGTTGACCGAGTGTAATGAAATCATTCCAAGTAACACTGGTGAAATCATCAATTGTTAGACCCGCTTGTCCGATGACATCTGTTCGTAGTCCCATAATTGTTACACCATTATCAAATGGAACGCCATAATTTCTGCCATTCACAGTTGAGAGTGAAGTTTTAGCAGCACCGAATTCACTAAAGTTGATGCCTGAATCTGTAAGATCAAGGAACACTTCGGGGAAATTCATAACATTTAATTGGAAAGCCTGGTCTTGTACGAGCATGATATCCGGTAGTAAATCAAGTGTTCCGGCAGTCGCAAATGTTGTGATTTGCTCATCGACTTGCTCCCATGGTGTTTCAATTATTTCGATTTCAAAATTTGGGTTTATTGCCTGATAAATAATTGCGGCTTGGTCCATTGCGAAAATGTTAAAGGCAGGATCCCAGCACCATACTGTAATGGTGCCGCCATCTTCAACAGAACCGGTAATTTCGCCATCACCGTTTCCATTGTCGTTGTCACAAGCAATAACAACAAAAGCGAGTGCAAGAACGAGGATAAGTACTAGCAGTTTCTTCATTTTGATAAATCCCTTCATTTATAAATTTTTTGACACATTTATACAAAAATGTTTGTGCACTATAACGAAACACATATATTTGTGTCAAATTGTGTTACTAAGTTAACATGTATTTGCAACAATGTGTTAGCGAAAACGACCAAAAATTATGCAAAAACGACTATTATGATCAATCCATCCGTATTGCATAATCATGAATAGGGATATGGTCATTTCGTGTATCGATACTAATCCCTGACTTGAATTGAATCAAACTTATCGCCAACCTTCGTATGGCATCATGTTATCATTCGTCAATCTTCGGTCATAATTAGTCGTATCCATACGCCATTGCGTGGGTGTCATGCCCACAACATCTCTAAAATTTCGATTTAATGCAGTTATTGTGATAAAGCCACATTTGACAGCGATATTTCCAATGGATTCATTGGTTGTATGCAGTAGTCTGCATGCAGCTTCGATTCTCATTCTGTTTACATATGCTAGTGGTGAAATACCCATAAACTGAACAAACAATCTTCTGAAGTGAGATTCGCTCATATGACAAGCATCAGCGAGCATAGAAACTGTTATCTTTTCGCTAAAATTCTTTTCGGCATAGTTTATGGCGGCAGCGATAGGACCAACATCTCGACCAATCTCAGTATCGGATGAGTCGTCGTTGCATAATCGTGCGATATATATTAGTAATGATTGTACCAATCCGCTTGTGTTCTCGCGAAACATGTCTGCTTTTGAGCGTTGCTCATCCATTATGGATAATATAAGGTTAGCAATTTGCGGGTTCTCATCATGTTTAAGTAAATGTGCATGTTTACTGATTCTATTTGCAAGTTGCTTTCGTATAAATGAGTTATCCGGGAAAAATTTATTGAGAAAACCATCCACATTAATAAATAGGAATTCCCAACGACATTTTTGACCCACAATACTATTTGTATTATGTGGATACTTTGCCGGGATAATCGAAAACATTTTTTCTTCGTATGGCAAAACTTTCTCACCGAAAGTTAATGTACCACCACCTGAATAGCAATATCCGATTTCAAGACAATTGTGGAAATGTAAATACTCTACACTGTTATCATATTCGCGCACCCAAGTCGAGCCAAGCAGAGCTAACACCTGGCTGCCAGGTGGAACTTCATAATACCGATATTGAAGTTTTGATGGTTGTTCTTGTTTCATTGTAAAAAAATACCATATGACGCATGAAACGTCAATGAAGAATACTGAGTTCGCACCTCATCCGTATGTTGAAATGGGAGTAGCAACCCAGAGATTGTTATTTTATCGTTTTAGAAAATCCGCTGCTGTCATTATCTGTGGAGTGGTTAAGCCGGATTCTAAGAAATCTTTATCACCGGTCACAATGATATCAATATTAGCGTGTATTGCAGTTCGTAATATTGGGCGGTCATCTACATCTCTTATTGCATTTTCGTCAGCGTGAAAACTTTGCGGAACAGAGAGAACTGTTATTACAGATAAAGCAGTTGTTATAAAGCTTTCAAAAGCATGAATTTTATCCGGGAATTTTCTGTTGAAAATTCTGCGAAATTCTTCAACGGTCTGTTCACATACAAATGCCTGATATGGTGGCTCAACTGCTTTTTTGTACGCTTGATTTGGAACGCTAAACTTTGAATAAGCAGCAGAAACAAGAACATTGGTGTCAATCAGAACCCTCATACACCCTCTACTTCCTTACGCACCTCACGGACTAAGTCCATAATGTCATCTTCGCTATTTATCCCGACTTTTGCAAATTCACCATCCATTTCTTTTTGCAATGTTTCCATTGCATACACAGCAGGATTAACCATAATTACACGGCCTTGTTCATAAATCAAAGCTACTCTATCGCCTGTTGCTAGGCCCATGCTTTTTCGTATGTCAATTGGTAATGTTATTTGACCTTTCGACATAACTTTCGCTGTATTGAAAACCACAATATTCACCTCCACATATTGAGTAGGGTATACCCTACTTTGCTTCATTATATATAAAAACCCAAAAATAATCAAGTGCTTTTGAAAATTATATAAAGTCAAAGTCTCATATCTAATCAATTCCTATTTATGTACTTGTTGTCAAGTTGTACAAATACGGCAACAAAGATTGACTAGTTAGCCAAATAGCGGTACACTGAACCTATGATTGATATTTCTATACAAAAGATAAAAAAAGCATTTGAAGAGGGCGTTGACATTCTTGATGACATTACATTTGATGTATCAGAAGGTGAGCGCGTTGGCTTACTTGGCAAAAATGGTGCGGGCAAGACCACACTGATGAGAATCATTGCCGGTGAGCTTTCTGAAGACGAGGGCGATATTGTTATACCATCATCGAAAGTGTTGGGTATGGTTTCGCAAATACCAGAGTTTCCCGATGATTTTACGGCAGAGGATGTGTTCCGTACTGCGTTTTCCCGTCTTTACTCTATTAAAGCTGAAATGGAGCAGCTTGAAGATGTTATGACAAGTTCTGCATCTCAAAATATATTGGAAAAATATGATAAGCTTGCCCATGAGTACGATAGATTAGGTGGATACACCAGCGAGATTGAGTTAAATCGAGTTGCAAATGGTCTGCAAATTCCTAACGCGCAAAGAGCACAGCGATTTAACACATTATCTGGTGGAGAAAAGACGAGGATCAACCTGGCGAGACTCATATTGGAAGACACAGACATCTTGCTCCTTGACGAGCCTACAAACCATCTGGATTTGAATGCAACGATTTGGCTTGAAGATTTTTTAATCAAATTTAAAGGCACTGTTTTGATAATTTCCCATGACAGATATTTTCTTGACAGGGTAATAAATCGTGCCATTGAGATAAGTAATGGTAAAGCTGAATTTTATAGTGGGAACTATAGCTATTATGTTCAAGAAAAGAAAAGACGCTATAACGAACAAATGGAAAGATATACCCGTGAGCAAGCAGAAGCAAAGCGTCTTAATGCAACAGCTGAGAGGATGCATGGCTGGGGTCTTGGTAATAGCACGATGATGAAAAAAGCATTTGCAATGAGGACTCGAGCCGAGCGTGTGCTCAAAACCGACCGTCCTGACAGAGATAGGACAATGCGTGCAAGTTTTTCCGGACGTGAATTTCGTGGTGATGAAGTTATGCTAATAAAAGGTCTCACAAAATCATATGGTGAGAAGAAGCTGATTGATATTGATGAACTTCTCGTAGAGGGCGGAGAAAGAATAGTAATCATAGGTGATAACGGAACAGGGAAGACGACCCTCATCAAAATGATAATGGAGGAAGTGAAGCCTGATTCCGGCATGATACGTCTTGGTCCATCTGTAAAACCGGCATATTTGCCTCAAATTATTGAATTTAATGATGAATATCGCTCTGTACTTGACACATTGGTATATGAGCAAAATGAGAGTCCGCAAACAGCAAGAAACAGACTCGGTGCATACTTGTTCTCCGGTGAAGATGTATTCAAATATGTGAGTGATTTATCCGGTGGTGAAAAAAGTCGCTTGCGTTTGTGTATGTTGATGAATAGCGAAGTAAACTTGTTGATTCTTGACGAACCAACCAACCATCTTGACCTTAATTCTCGTGAGTGGATTGAGGGCGCTGTTTCAAAATATGATGAAACATTACTGTTTATTTCCCATGATAGATACTTTATAAACAGATTTGCAACACGTATTTGGGCGTTAGAAAACGGTGTTTTGACTGACTTCAAAGGCACCTATGATCAGTACATGGCGATGCGGGCCGAGCTGAAGGAGAATCCGGGTATACAGATGGTAGGTAAGAATAATACTGCATCTGCCGGGAGCAAGGGGAAGCAAAAGCAAGCTCAAGACCAATCCCGGAGCAAAAAGAAAATCAAGCCCTCTGAGATACAAAAAGAACTCAGAAAGCTTGAACGTGAAATCGAGAAACTAGAAGTTGAATTATATGATATTGAGTTAAAAAGAGGCGAGTTCTCATCAGATTATGAGAAACTACTTGAGCTTGATGATTTGGAAAAAAGCGTGCAGCAGAAGTTGGATGGCTTGATGGAAGAGTGGGAAGAATACGCCACACTTGCAAGCGAGGTGGAGTGAGGCTTGGGAAGTCAGGGGTTTTGAGGGCTTTTTGAAGCCTTATTGCGCCAATCTAACGCTTCGGAATGGTCGCCCTGATCTTTGTATACACCTGCGATGTTGTTGTATGTAATAGCAGTTGACGGGTGCTCTTTTCCAATCGTTTTTTCTTTAATATCTAAAGCCTTGTAGAACCATTCCAGCGCCTTTTCGTTGTCACCTTGATTATCGTATACACATGCGATGTTGTTGTATGTATTAGCAGTTGACGGGTGCTCTTTTCCAATCGTTTTTTCTTTAATATCTAAAGCCTTGTAGAACCATTCCAGCGCCTTTTCGTAGTTTCCTTGATTATTGTATACAAGTGCGATGTTGTTGTATGTAATAGCAGTAGAAGGATGCTCTTTTCCAATCGTTTTTTCGCAAATATCTAAAGCCTTGTGGTACCATTCCAGCGCCTTTTCGTAGTTTCCTTGATTTTTGTATACAAGTGCGATGTTGTTGTATGTAGCAGCAGCAGAAGGGTGCTCTTTTCCAATCGTTTTTTCGTAAATATCTAAAGCCTTGTGGTACCATTCCAGCGCCTTTTCGTAGTTTCCTTGATCATTGCATACACCTGCGATGTTGTTGTATGTAGCAGCAGCAGAAGGGTGCTCTTTTCCAATCGTTTTTTCGTAAATATTTAGAGCCTTGTAGAACCATTCCAGCGCCTTTTCGTAGTTTCCTTGATTTTTGTATACAAGTGCGATGTTGTTGTATGTAGTAGCGGTAGACGGATGCTCTTTTCCAATCGTTTTTTCGTAAATATTTAGAGCCTTGTAGTACCATTCCAGTGCCTTCTCATAGTCACCCTGTCCATCATAAATATCGGCAATATCACTCGGAGAACCATCGAATTCATTCTGATACAATGGCAGTAGCTCCATAAAAGCTGAATAGAAGCGATTTTGCTCTACCGATGATAATGTTCGTAAAAAAGTATTTAATTTTAAAATTTGCAGAACAGTTTCAAACGCTTTTTTGCTGCGAAAATCTGTGAGTTTATTATACACAGCCATATAATATTTCAGCAGCTCGTGTTTTGCCTCACTGTACTCATCTGTAGGACTAGGGTCAACTGGAGCATGCTTAACGACCTCTGATTCAAAATCAGCACGATAGCCGAAGAATGAATTGAAGTCCGGTGTCTTGCGGGCAATCTCTATGCGGAAATATAGTGGCATCATGAATATCAGCACGACAGGTAACTCTATTAAAGCATCTCGGCTCAGATTAAGTACTTGGAAAAACTCTGCTTCTGACATATCGCCACGGGCTAATTGGAAATTAGCAAGAAATATATAATGCGCACCTTCTTTAATTGAGGTACTCAGGAAATCAGATGAAAAGCGATAATCACTTCCAATATTTTTAAAATCAATAATTTGCGCTTTGCCGACGGGGAGCCGTTCGACCATTTCTTCTACAATTTCAACATGAGAAAGCCCAGCACTGAGAGTTATGCAGAAAAATGCGCTCTCATGCTGGTGAAGAAGCCTTTGATAAAGGCGTTCAAACTCTAGGTCGTCATATGGAGATGAAGAACTCACTCTGATAACACTCCCGGATGATTATCAATATATTTTCGAAGAAGAGGGTGCAGGTCTACCCAACGGTCTCCATTATATTCAAAGACTGCTCCACAGTACAGAAGTTCGGATAATTCAGGGTCTTGCTTTGGTTGATGCTCTCCCTCATAAATCATTTTCACATTTTTCGGAAAGAGCCTTGACTCTACTCTGAAAAAGATGTCAGATGTAAACTTCCGTAACTCAACTTCTACTGACTCCATATCAATGGTTTGTCTATCACGCATATCAGCTGCAAAAGCACTATTAGATAAGATGTAGCATGTATCTCGTAGGCTTCCACCGGCACTCATAATAATCGTATCCAACACACCATCTTCAAAGAAAGAAAGATCAGCTCTTTTTAAAATCAATTCCCGAATTACATCAACTCCATCTTCGTAAGGGGTGCCGTCTTGATAATGTGTCTTAATCATCGGAATCACGACTGGTGAGGTGAAGTAACCCGCAAGAACACCTGCATCAGTTGAGCGGTATAATGCAATTGGACAGGTTGTAACTAAATGTGCTTTGATTTCTAAAATTGCAGTTATATCTTCAACGAACAAATTACGAACACGCTCTTGTCGACACTTTTCAAGCCCGTCTATAATGATTACAACTTGACGTGAAGCTAATTCGCTTATGTGTTCGACAAAGGCGTTAAGCGCGGCAACAACATCACCTATCCTTGGTGCAATTTCATGGCGCAACTCCTCCTTTATCCCAGAAGCTGTTTTGAGTGATGATGTGATTTTCGCAATTAAATTCAAAAAAAAGGGAATTGTAGCTGATACAGAAGCAGAAGCATCTGCGCTGATTTCTGTTCCCGTGCCCCAGTATTCTTCAATTGTTTTGGTGGATAGCGCATTTTGAAATGCCGAAAGAATATGCTTATCAACATTTAGGTTGTTGTCTTTTGCATATTTTGTCATGTCCTCGACAATCAGCATACAAATGTCAATATAGTTAAAGTTAAATAAATCCAGTCTATCTCGTGCTTCAATATAAATCACCGCAAATTTATCATTAGAGAGTTTTTTTGTGAGCATTTGCAGCTCTGTAGATTTTCCGCAGCCTAAATGCCCGACGACGAGCAAACGCTCATGTGTGCCGGAGTTTTTGATGCGTTTATACAAGCTATCGTGAAACTCGAAAGGATCACCATCTCTCACAGCAGATGTTTTTTGATAAAAATCCTGTTGTTCTGCTGTCAGCGCGTGTGGCTTAAATAAATTCATTATATCTACAAGTGAATCAGCTTTTTTACTCATTGAGAGGTCCTCCTATCGAAACATACTGCATGCTAATAGCTGTAAATCGTTTGCTTGTTTGATTATAACACGAGGCTTTTGCACTTGCAATAAAATTAGGGTGCTAGTTTCCCCTACAATGCTGTCAACTTAACGAAAACTAATTCATCCGTCATCCCGGACTTGACCCGGGATCCCATGAACAAAAGCACAATTGTGGGGATTGCGGATCAAGTCGAGGCTGCTGAAAAGTCCCATTTGTCATCCCGGGCTTGACCCGGGATCTATTACAAGGCTTGATTCTGTCAGATTGCGGCTCGGAGGCCGCAATGACGATAGGTGAAAATATGCACTTTGTCAGCGACCTCGATCAAGTCTGCAATGACGAGGCAGCTTAAGTTGGCAGCATTGGTTTCCCCTAGCCCCTAGCAGAGCGTTCACGCTCTGCCTGTGAGGGGCGTAGATAGAATGGTTCCAGCTCTGTTGCCGGGACAGGCTTTGCGTGCATAGCAGCTAGTGCGACACCGTACGCTGTTTGATATTGTATTAATGTTGGTGTAGTGCGAAAATCAGCAAAGCCCTGATGATTTCTGCAAACAGAAACACCATCACCGACAAGCATCGGCGGTTGAGAATAGTGATTTAAATCCTTATACAAATCTTCAATAGAAATAGCGCGGTCATCACACAATCTAATCAGCTCTGTATTACGCCATGCAAACAATGCATTATATACCTGATCCCGCCTGGCATCCATAACAGGGCAGATGATGATATCGTCAAACCGAGTTTGACGAGCCATAGCTTCGAGTGTTGAGACACCGCATATTGGTATATCCAATCCCGAAGCAAATCCTTTCGCAGCAGAAACACCAATACGAACTCCGGTAAATGAGCCAGGTCCGTTAGCGACTGCTACGAGATCTATGTCGTTTGGCTTCAGCTCAAGATTATTAAGCAAGGATTCAGCCATACTCAGCAATGTCTTGCTATGGGAGAATCCGTTATTTTGAAAATATTGACCTATTAGCTTGCCAAATGGCAAACGTGTAGAATCGGTGCACATGGTTTGTTCAAAAACAGCAACAGATGCCGGTTTTGCAGATGATTCAAAAGCTAAAATTAGCATGATCTTTTTCTCCATAGGTTTTGTTTATTTTTCTCAGTATCTTGAAATGTTTGCCCGTAGGGGCGGTTGTGGACAACCGCCCAATGCAAGCAACTTAAGGTTATCCGTAGCATAAAGGCTCAAATCATCCGACCCGCGGGGCCACCTTCTTTGCTAAAGAAGGCAAGGAACGATACAT
>Ga0123355_10000358_pt1 | contig 59179 bp, 54 predicted proteins | sample TergutEmb28metaG_3_FD_89872 | JGI IMG/M metagenome (GOLD analysis project Ga0123355, IMG submission 89872) | Embiratermes neotenicus P1 segment gut microbial communities from Petit-Saut dam, French Guiana - Emb289 P1 | ecosystem: Host-associated > Arthropoda: Insects > Digestive system > Gut ... | reverse complement strand
TTTGGTTTTAATCTGGTTCAGGCACAACAAACTGCTTAATTATTTTATCCATCTGCTTTTTCACTCCTTGACCCTCAATGGGCTTTTTGTCGTGCCTCACTCAAGGGAATTTTCGTATTAGTTGCTTACGTGTTCTATAGCTCTCCTATGATAAGTTTCAAGTCTCTTCAGTACGCCCTTATGAACTTCCTCCACAGGCTGTCCGGTTAATATAGCTATCCCCTCATCCACATGCCCAATAGCATATACATGAAAAACTCCATCCTTAACCGCTTGCACTACCTCATCTTTAAGCACCAAATCCCTAATATTCTGCTTAGGAATAATTACGCCCTGGTTACCTGTCAATCCTCGGCTGTGGCAAAGATCAAAAAATCCTTCTATCTTATGAGTTGCTCCGCCTATAGGCTGAATATCTCCAAATTGATTTATACTGCCCGTTACAGCAATCTCCTGCCGTATAGGAAGCCCAGACAGGCTGGAAAGGATGGCGTATAACTCCGTACTGGAGGCAGAATCCCCATCTATGCCGCTGTAATTTTGCTCAAATCCAATACGGCAAGATAATGAAAGCGGAAAATCCTGTGCATAGGTATGCCCAAGATAACCTATCATTACTTGTACACCCTTATCGTGAATGTTACCGGACATTTCAGCTTCTTTTTCTATATTAACAATCCCAGCCTTACCCATATAAGTGGTTGCAGTAATCTTAGAAGGTTTGGCAAAGGCGTAATCCCCCATATCCAAAACAGCAAGCCCGTTTATCTGTCCAATTCTTTCACCATCAGTGTCTATCATGATGATGTTGTCTTCTATCATCTCGGATAGTTTTTCTTCGTAGATGTTCAGGCGGTTGTTTCGTTTTTCTATGGCTAAGTCTACGTATTTGGCTGTTACGCTTACCCCGCCAGCCCATGCAGCTGCTTCTTGAATTATTTCGGTTAGCCTATGAAAGCAGGTACTTAACTTATCCTGACGCTCTGCAAGGCGAGAGGCGTATTCAATTAAACGACCTATGGCAGAAACTTCATAGTTCGGCAAATTTTCTTTTTTAATATACCAGCGCACAAATGCTGCCACATCATCAACATGGTTTTGGTTCAGCGGCATTTCATAATCAAAATCTACTCTTACATGGAAAAGCTTGTCAAATTGATCATCATAATTATAAAGTAGGCTATAATACCAAAGACTGCCTATGATAATAATTTTAACATTTACAGGAATAGGCTTTGGCTTAACGCTATTTACAGCTACGCCTGTTGTAAATTCACGCAAAGGTTCTGTAACAATTTCTCCCGTAAGCAGAGTACGGCGTAAAGTTTCCCAGGCGTGGTGATTAGATAAAATATCCTGTGCTTGTAAAATTAAATAGCCGCCGTTGGCTTTATGAAGCAAACCTGGTTTTATTTTCATAAAATCTGTAGAAAAGTTACCATATTCGTTATCGTACTCAACTTCTCCCACTAAGTTAGAGTGGGTAGGGTTAAAGTCAACCACCACAGGTGCGCCGCTATCTGTTTTATTGCTTGTCAGCAAGTTGACTTTATAACGTGTAAACAAATCTTCAGAGTTCTTTTTTGCTGTCCAAGGAAGGTAAGATGAAATTGAATCTTCCTCTTCCTGTTCCTCTGAAATAAACTCCTCCAAGTTATCTAAAATATCCTCTTTCACTGCTTTTAGGTATTCAACAACCTGGGATAAGTCGGCATAGGTTTCCATTATTGCATTGATATGATGCCCCACAGTAAAAAGGCCGACAGAGTATTCCAGATTTTCTACTTCTTTGCGTGTAACTTTCTCATAATCTTTAATAATCCTTAAAGCCTCTGCCGCGCGTTTTTGTATAGCTTCAGAGTTCTTTGAAATGCTATCGCGTTGTTCCTGGCTTAGTTCATCGTACTGCTCTTCATCTATCACTACACCATCAATTATGGGCATAAAATAAATGCCGCTGTTGGCTGTTTTTACTCCAAATTGTTGTGCCTTGGCTTCTTCGGTGATTTCTCGTATTACTTCTTCCCTTTTGTGATGAAAGTCTTTGACGATTTCATTTTTTTTATTTTCAAATTCTTTGTTAGTAAAAACTTTTGGTAATTCGTTGGTAAGCCGGTTAAGCAGCTCGTTCATTTGTTCTTGCAATTCGACTCCCATTCCGGCAGGGAGTTTTAGAAATTTAGGACACTTAGGATCCTCAAAGTTGTAAATATAAAGCAAATCTGGCGGAGTTGTTTCGGTTTTGGCTTTTTCCTCTGCAAAACTTTTAGCAAAAGAAGTGCGGCCAGAACCTGCCTGGCCAGCAATATAAATATTGTAGCCTTTCTTTTTCATAAGTAAGCCTAGCTGTAGGGCGTCTGCGGCACGTTTTTGGCCAATTAATCCTGGGTTTAAGTCTGTATCTGCTATCTGTGTATCGTCAAAAAAATACTTTAGTTGATTCCATTTAAGTTCCATTTATTTTAAACTCCTTAGAAGATTTATCTTAAAAATATTTCCACATTAATAGGGCATCTTCACGAGTATCGGCATAATATTCTTTGCGTATGCCCTCGGGTTTAAACCCATATTTTTTGTATAAATTTATGGCGGCTTCATTACTCACCCGTACTTCTAGGGTAAGGCCGATGAGTGTTTGCGCTTTGGCATGTGCTGTTAAAGCCTCTATCAACTTGGATGCTATACCAAGACGCCGATGATTTTCTGATACGGCAATGTTAGTTATATGCCCTTCGTTTACTACCTGCCACATGCCTGCATACCCTGCAATTTTATCGCCGTTTATGGCAACTTTGTATGTGGCGTGCTTGTTTTCGCTCATTTCTTTACGCAAATCGTTTTTGGTCCATGGGATGGCGAAAGATTGGCATTCGATAACATACACTTCATCCAGATGGGATAGGTCCATATCAATTATCTCTAACATCCTCTTTCCTCGCGCTCCCGCTCTGCTTGGGGCTTTCTTATATACATTAGTGTAAAATCTGCCTCGTGTGCATCAGGCATATTTTGAGCGATAGCCCCCACAGCAGATGCACGTACAGCTGATTCAACAAAAGCAGTTTTTGTTGAATCTACCATATTAAACAGTTCCTCTTTGGATAAGGCCATATAATCAGAAACTCGCTGTCCGTTTTGGTAAATTGCTGAATAAACCTGACCACGCCTAGCATCCATCATAGGGACAGCAAATTCACATTCTATATTGTATGCCATAGCATCCAAGGTAGGCACTGCAATTAGCGGTTTACTTGTTGCAAATGCTAATCCTTTTGCAATGGATGCACCTATGCGCAATCCTGTGAACGAGCCCGGCCCACAGGTACAGGCTATACGGTCTATAGAATCTAGCGTTACACCGCTTACCTCAAACAGTTGGTTTATCATAGGCATTATGGTTTCCGAATGAGTTTTGCGACCCTCGCCTTTTAGGCTTGCTAAAGTAACAGAAAACTCCGCCATAATTATGTATTCATTGACTATGGCGGTACTTGCGCTTGTTCCTGAGGTATCTAGGGCTAAAGTTGTCATTGTTCACCTATTCTCATTATATAGTAATTTTTCTAAAATCGTCCAAAATTTCTATCTCAACCCATGTTGCATGGCTTGGGATTAAATCAATTGCGTACTCTGCCCACTCTATTAGGCAGATGCCCTTATCGTCTAAATATTCAAAAAAGCCTATGTCGTCTAAAATATCTGCATCAATTTGAGAACCTTTTTCTAAGAATTCTGCCAAACGATAAAGGTCGAAATGATACAGGGGAAGGCTGCCATCTTCGTAAATTTGCATTAGTGTAAAGGTGGGGCTATTTACATACCCTTTTACCCCAAGGCCTTTGGCAAAGCCTTTTGCAAACGCAGTTTTGCCCGCTCCTAAACTGCCACTTAAACATATGATGTCACCAGCTTTGGCTTTAACGGCCATTTTTGCGGCATAGGCCATGGTTTCTTCTAACGATCTACTAATCATAAAGCAAAAAATTGCTCGTACCATAGCAAAAACATAAGCACGGTCCAAATTTTACGGCTGTTATCGGCATTATGATTTTTATGATCGTTCAATAATTTGAGAAGCGCTTCTATCCGAAAATATTTTTTGGCAACCTCGCCTGTAAAGTAGTTTTTGACCATATCGTAATACTTATCCTCTCTTAACCAAATGCGTATAGGGGTGGGGAAGCCAAGCTTTTTACGTTTAGCCCATGATTCCGGCAGATATCTGGCAGCAGCATGGCGAAATGCGTACTTGGTATCTATCTTATTCACTCGCAGTTCTGTAGGTAGCTGCGAAGCTATTTTGAAAATTTCTTTATCTAAGATGGGTGTGCGTAACTCTAAAGAATGAGCGGCACTCATCTTATCTGCTTGAAGCAGGATATCGTCAGTTAGCCACATTCGGATATCTAGATGCTGCATTTTGGTGATATCGTCCTGATTTGCTGCCTCATTATAAATAGGAGCGGTAATAGCTTGCGGGGATTTTCCAACATCTTCTATAAGTATTTGCTCTCGCTCTTTTTTGCTGAAAATGTTTGCATTGCCGACGAAGCGTTCCTCTACAGTTTTGCTTCCTCGGATAAAAAAGTTTTTGCCTTTAAATTCAAAGGGTAAAGCAGAGGCTAATTTTCCTAACAGATGCCGGAGCGGCATAGGTAGTACAGTCAATGGCCTTAGGCTTAGCGGCTCTTTATATATATTATACCCGCCAAAAAACTCATCCGGCCCTTCGCCAGAAAGTACTATTTTTACATGTTTAGATGCTTCTTGACAAGCAAAGTAAAAAGTTGCGGCAGCAGGATCGGCCATAGGTTCATCCATATGATATTGAATTTTTGGCAAGGCCTCCCAATATTCATCTGCGGTGATGATTTTGGCATGGTGTGCTAAGCTAAGCTCATCCGAAAGCGCTTTGGCATATGATATTTCGTTGTAATTTTTATAATCGAAACCCACTGTAAAGCTTTTTTTGCCCGTGAAGCGAGCAGCAATAAAGCTAGAGTCTACGCCGCCGGATAAAAATGTGCCAACTTCGATATCAGTCTGCAATTTAATAGAATCACAAACAGCAGCATCTATAATATCAACAGCCTTTTCGAAGCTCATTGGCTGTGGAATAAATTTTGGACTAAAGTACTTAATCAACTCAGCTTGTCCATCTTTATAAATCATATAATGACCAGCCGGTAGCTTAAAAACACCTTTAAAAAAAGTTTCCGGCAGGACAGAGTATTGGAAACTTAGGTACTGGGAAAGAGCCTCGGCATTAAGTTCCGGCGTAAAATCCGGATGGGCTAAAAAGCTTTTAATTTCAGAAGCGAACAAAAAGCTATCGCCAACTTGGCTATAATAAAAAGGCTTCGCACCAAAATGATCTCTGGCGGCAAATAGCTGCTTTTTTTCTGCATCCCAGATAACAAAGGCAAATGCACCACGCAAATGGCAAAATATCTCACTGCCGTATTTTTCGTATAATTGAAAGAGGTTTTTACCATCTATCATAGCCCCGTCAAAAGCCAATATTTTAGATTCATCAGATATATGATTAAAGCCAATGGCAATATCTGAATCTTGGTATGGTAGGATTGAATCAGACTGCCTATGTGCAATTCTTTCCATCATGTTTTGTAAAATTGTTGCTTTATCTTCGATAGAGCCTATAAACCCGCAAAAACCGCGCACAGGCATTTCTCCTTTGTAATAATTTCGTAGGAATTTTTCAACTGAAATGTTCTTGTGAAAATATCATACCATGTTATAATATCATGCAGAATGCTTATAAGGAAGATTAAATTTAATAATTATAATGCGGGGCTTGTGTGGGTAGAGCGGAGAGCTTTTGTCCATATCATCAAACCCGATATTAAGTAGCAAATACATACATACACATTATCACCAAAAACAAACAAAAATAAAAGGAGAAGCCATGAGATACGCAATATCCAACAGCAAAATTTTAGAAATATGCGCCAACGAAGATGTGTATGTTCGTGGCGAAAACTACTATAACGAGGGCAAGTTAGTATCTTTCCAATCTAAACGCCAAAGAGATACCACTGTAATTAAATCTGCAGTTAAGGGCAATTACCGAAACTACGATGTAAGCTTGTTTTTTGATGCCGATGGAGAGTTAACGCGCCACAATTGCAGCTGTGCCAGCCAAAGTATATGGAAAGGTGCTTGCAAGCATGTGGCGGCGGTTCTGTTTGCTATATCTGACGGCCGTGCCCTATCATCTGGGGGAAAGGGAAAGCAGGATCAAGAAGCCCTAACAGCCACTTTAGAAAAGTTAATTTTACAAGAGATAGACGAAAGCCTATACATCCCAACTAAAACAGAAAGCAGCAGACTAGCCAAGCTTAAGCCACGCTTTCATTATTCAGGGGAGGGAGAGGCTCACATTACTTTTTATGTGGGATACTCCCGCATGTATACGATTAAAAGCCTGTCAAAGTTTTTGCAGGCTATAGATGAAAATACCACTGTAAGATACGGCAATGGTTTAGAGTTTAATCATAACATAGCCTCTTTTAATGCTGAGGCGCGTAAATGGATCGTTTTTCTTAAAAGAGAAGAAGGCCTTTACATCGAAATGGTTAAGCGCATAGCCAAGCACTACCCCTTTGCCGCTAAAGAAGAAACCAGAGAGGTACCACTAAATCGCCGTAATATGGACACTTTTTTTGACTTGTGTGAAACTACTGCCCATGACAGTGATGTAAGCTTAATATCCAATAGCGAAACCGGCATGATACATTTGACTACAGATATGCCTAAAATAGAATTTGAGATTACCTACAGTACAGATGAACTTGTTTTGCGCGGGCCAAAAGTTAGTCATTATTTACTTAAAGGGCAAGCCTACCACTACTTTGTGATAAACGATACCATGCATCGGATGAAAAGAGCTGAAGCAAAACTGCTTCGCAACCTTTTAAACGCCCTGCAGGGTTCCGAAATTAAATTAACTGGCTACGAAAGCAGGCGCTTTGTATCTGCTGTTCTGCCAAAACTCATTGCAATGGGAATGGCGAAGGGAAGCCCTAACCCTCCCCTAAATGCAAAAATGTATTTTGATGCCGAGGGCAGCGACATCATTGGTCGCATAGTTTTTGCCTACGACGAAGAAAATCAATACGACGCCTTTGATAATAGAGAAAGCGAAGGCCCCAGAGATATCCCGGGAGAATATACAGTAAAACGCATGTTAGAAGGCTTAAATTTTGTCGCAGATGCAGAAAGCAGAGTATATCGCCTATCTGGTAGCGATAATATTTATGCCTTTGTGGGTGACAATCCATCTGGAGTAGAAAAACTGCAAAACTTTGAACAGGGAGAGGTTTACGTTACAGATAACCTCCGCAAAAGAACAGTGAAGGCCAACGAGGGTAGCTTAGGTGTGCGCTTAAAAGGTAATTTGTTAGAAGTTTACGTGCAAAATACAGATTTTTCCTTAGAAGAGTTAGCCGAAGCTTTAGAAAGTTATCGCACAAAAAAGAAATATCATAGGCTAAAAGATGGCAGATTGATGTCTCTTACAGACGAGGCTACAGTCGCTATGGCAGAATCCTTAGCCGCATTAGATGTTGACCACAAAGATGTAAACAAGGGCAAACTAAGCCTCCCAGTGTATCGCGCCCCTTACATAGAGGGAATAATAAAAGAGCAAAACATTCCCTTCAAAAACTTGATAAAGGAGTTCCGTCATAGGGAGGAATATGAAGTTCCAGAGTCTCTAAAAGATGTGCTGCGTCCTTATCAAAAAACAGGTTTTCAGTGGCTAAAAAGCCTAGTAGCTTGTGGTTTTGGCGGCATTTTAGCGGATGATATGGGACTGGGGAAAACGCTGCAAGTTTTAAGCTTACTGCTAAGTTCAGATTTAAACGAATATCCTGCATTGGTTGTAGCACCTACTTCTTTAATATACAATTGGTCGGCAGAAATTAAGAAATTTGCCCCCGGCTTAAAACATGCCGTAGTCAGCGGCAATCCAGAAAAACGCCTAGAAATACTAGCCAACAAGGCGCAAGTATTTATCACCACCTACGATGCGATGAAGCGAGACGCAGAATTTTATCAGCAAAAAAAGTTTAAATATATAATAGCTGACGAGGCCCAAAACATTAAAAACCCCATCACAAAAAATGCCAAAGTAATAAAATCTATCCCTGCAGATTACTGTATAGCAATGACGGGTACGCCTATCGAAAACACATTAACAGAGCTATGGTCGCTGTTTGATTTTGTAATGCCCGGATATTTGCATAATTCTAGAAAATTTACAAAACTGTACGAAGTACCAATAAGCAAAGACGATAACAAAGAGCGCGCCGTACGCCTAAAGGAGCAAATTGCCCCCTTTATAATGAGACGACTCAAGAACAACGTACTTAGCGAGCTTCCTCCAAAAACAGAAACCGTTCTAATGGCAGAAATGCTGCCAGAACAACAGCGCATCTATATGGCGCATCTCCTGAAAGCGAAAGGAGAGCTTGATGAACTAATATCTGCAGGAACATTAAAAGGCGGACGCTTACAAATCTTAGCCCAACTTACCCGCCTACGCCAAATATGTTGCCATCCAAGCCTATGTATAGAAAATTACGGAGGTGGCAGCGGTAAATTGGACTTAGCAATGGAGACGGTGCAGATCGCCATAGACTCTGGCCACAGGGTTTTGTTGTTCTCCCAATTTACAGAGATGCTTGCCATTCTTCAAAAATCTATGCAAAAAGCGGGTATATCCTACTTTTACTTGGACGGAACCACAGGCGCGGAGGATAGGATAGACAGAGTAAACCGATTTAATGCCGGAGAAGGTAAGGTGTTCCTAATCTCCCTAAAAGCCGGCGGTACAGGCCTTAACTTAACAGGAGCGGACATAGTTATCCACTACGACCCATGGTGGAACCCTTCGGTTATGGATCAGGCATCTGACAGAGCCTACCGATTGGGGCAGGATAAAGCGGTGCAAGTATTTAATCTAGTAGCTATGCAAAGCTTAGAAGAGCGTATTATGGAACTGCAAGAGAAAAAGCGAAAGCTTATAGATGCAGTATTAACAGAAGATTTAGATGGAGAACAGAGCAATACTTTTGTCGCATTATCAGATGCAGAGATAGAGGCGCTGTTAAGTTTGGATTAGCAAAAAATAATGTAAAAAATGATTTAAAAATGTCAGATAAAAACTTGCACAAACTACCATAAATTTGATAGAATATGAGGAAAGATTCGTTGGAAATATTCACCATAAGGGAATGTTGAAAAATAAGCTGAAAAGCAATTTTTAATGTCAACAAAGTCTCAAGTTGCATTAAAAATTACTTTGAAGCGTAAATTTTTCAACATTGCCTATAAAATTTCCATCTAAAGGGTGAATTGACATAATATACAAAGATGCAATCAAACACTTATACGAAACTGGGCTAAAAGGCAAAAAAGTTGGTCTTGATGGAGTTAAAAATTCCTTGGCTAAAATGGATAATCCTCACAAGAAGCTTGCAGTTATACATGTAGCCGGCACTAATGGCAAAGGTTCAAATTGTGCCTTTTTACAATATATACTAACAGAAGCTGGGTACAAAGTAGGCACGTTTACATCTCCGCATCTTTTACGCCATAACGAGCGCATGTGCATAGATACAAAGCCTATATCAGATGAGGAGTTTGCGCGTCTACTTGCATCTGTAACAAAAATATCCGATGAGATGTCATTTTTTGAAATATTAACATGTATGGCATTTAAGTATTTTTCAGAAAATGCCGTAGACATTGCTATAATAGAAACAGGGATAGGCGGACGATTAGACTCTACCAACGTAATAGATCAGCCCCTTCTATCAGTAATAACCGCCCCAGGATACGATCATCAAGAAATTTTGGGCAACTCCCTAGAGGAAATAGCTAGGGAAGACGCCGGCATAATAAAAAAAAATTGTCCCGTAGCTGTCTATCCTACGCCTGTGTTTGAAGTATTTAAAAACGCAGATGATTTATACTATATAGGCGAAAACATGGAAGTAAGTGTAGATTACACATTAGAACAGACCACATTTTCAGTAAAAACCGCATATTTTTCTTATCAATCGTTAAGCATACAGTTATTAGGGGAACATCAACTGCAAAATGCAATCCATGCAATTTTATGTATAGAAGCTTTGCGCCGCAGCCGTGGGATGAATATTTCAGAAGAATCTCTACGCAAGGGCTTATTTAAATGCCAATGGCCGGGGAGATTTGAGATAATTTCGAAAAATCCATATATGATACTGGATGGTGCCCATAACGAAGATGGCGCAAAAACTTTTAAAGAGGCCATGTTAAAGTATTTCCCTAACCGGCACAAAGTTTTGCTTGTAGCAATCTCTAAGGGCAAAGACTATAAAAATATTTTACAGCATTTGATACAAGTAGCAGATACAATCATTTGCACCTGCTCTAATTTTAGGGCGATGGATGATGAAATTTTAGCAGAATACGTAAATAGTCAAACAAAAATACCTGTGTTAGCAGAGCCAAACTGCTACAAAGCATTAGCAATGGCTAAAGAACAGGTCGGTTTAAAGGGTGTTGTAGCTGTAGCAGGTTCTCTGTATTTGATAGGAAATTTAAAGGAGAGTGTGTCTTTATGATAGATTTTAAAGATGAAATTAACAAATATGCCCCTGCCCTCACAGTGGATGATGTAGAAGGTGCAGTAAACAACGAAATGCACGATATTATGGATATGTTACAACATATTACTAGATTTATGAAAATTTCTGAAGACACAGAAAAACAAGAAGGAGATAAAGCCGATGACCTGCCCCAATTGCAGTAAAGACTATTACGACATCAATTACTGTCCCCACTGCAAAGTAGATGCTTTTCTATACGACAAAGTAATTCGTGTTTCCGATAGCTTGTACAACGAAGGTTTAAGTAGGGCAAAAGTACAAGATTTTTCAGGTGCAATGCATTACCTGTCTAAAAGTATTGCTGTTAACAAAAATAATGTTCCTGCTCGTAATCTATTGGGTTTAATCCAGTACGAAACAGGGCTTATTGGTGATGCAGCAAAAAATTGGGTGATAAGTTGTGGGCTCTTAAGAGAAAACAATCCTGCACAAAGATATTTAGAATTATTCCGAAAAAACGGCAGGTTTTTAGATAGATTAAACGATGCCGTATGTATATACAATTTGGCGATAAAAGATGTACATCAAAAAAGTGAAGACATGGCCATCATAAAATTAAAGCAGGCTACAGATCTTAATCCAAAATTTGTAAACGCCTTTAACTTGCTGGCCTTGTGTTATATGAATGAAAAAGAAAACGATAAAGCTATTGCAGTACTAGATAAAGCTTTAGCTATAGACGCAAATAATACCACCTCTCTAAGATATTACGCAGAACTAAATCCTGCCCGAACTAATAGCAAATCAAGTATACTACGTAAACGCACTAATATAGAGCCTGTGACAGAACCATCTGCTCCTTATAAAAAAGTAACAATAACAGAGCGGCGAAACTCCGGCTTTAACTTGGCGGGAGTTATAAGCTTGGTCATTGGTGTTGTACTTACAGTTATTGTTGGCTATGTACTAGTAATACCAGCAATGGCTCGTAGTCAAGAAAATCAATTAGACGCAATAAAAAGCCAACTTGCTCAGGTAGAACAAGCATACGAATACCTAGGCGAGGAAAAGGAAGCAGAACTAGAGGCAATGCAAGTTCAGGTAGATGAATACAGAGCGAGAGAATCAGATTTAGCCAGCGAAATGGATGTGCTTAACCGTAGTGTCCAAATTCTAGCTGCTTTCGATCTGTTAAGAGAAAATCGACTAAGAGAAGCCGTGGATAGCCTAGGGAATATTGATATAGAAGGCCTCCCACAAGATATTGCGGCAAGAAGCCAAGAGATAAGGAACGTTGCTTATCCACATTTAGCAGATCAACTTTTTAGAGAAGGCCTGGCAGCGTACAACGGATGGGATTTTGAAAAAGCCAGAATAGATTTTGAACGAGCATACCGCTATGTTCAGCACATAGATAACGAGCATCTTTATATAGAAGTGGTATACTATATTGCATGGACATTTTCTATGATAGACGAATACGACTTGGCCATACAGTATTTTGAGCGTTTGATCGAAAACTTCCCGAATAGTCCCAGGGTGCCTCCTTCTCGTAACAGAATTAACGCTATTAGCCAATAATTTTTTTATAATGTTGGAGAAAATTACTTTAGACTTTTTCATATGAATAACGTATCTGTTATCATAATATGCTAAAACTAGTATAGAAATTTTGAGAGGAGTTACTATTATGAAGAAATCTGTATTTGGCTTAGATGAGAACATAGCCGGTCTGTTAGCTTATTCATTAGGCATTATTGTGTTAGGTTTACTTCCTTTAGGCATTGTTTCTGGTATCGCAGTGTTAGTTATGGAGAGGGAAAATCGTTTTGTGAGATTTCACGCACTACAATCTACAATATGGTTTGTGTTACTTTTCTTAGTTAATGTGGCAGCAGGATTGCTGTTTGGCTGGATACCCCTTATTGGCGGCTTAATTAATGGAATAATATGGTTTGCTATAGCGGCAAGTGCCGTATTCCTTATGTTTAACGCTTATATGGGTAGAAAGTATAAAATACCTATTATAGGTGACATAGTTGAGGGTCAAATAGGTAGCTGATTTAGTTAAATTTAATCCCGCTTATCTGGTTTAACCAGATTATGTGGGATTTTTTTATATTTTATAACCAAGGAGGAAAATTTATGGATACTGTACTAGTAGGTGCCGGTGGTTTTGGCGCAAATTTTGTAGATTGGATTGTAGCCTCTAAACATGGTGTGCGCTTAGTTGGGGTGGTGGATCCTTATGCAAAGACATCTGCACGATACGAAAATTTTAAACATTTGCCCGTTTACGATACCCTGCAAGAATATTTTGCAAAACATACTGCAGAGCTTACGGTGATATCCTCACCAATACATCTACATTTGGAGCAGTGCTTAACTGCCCTTGAAAACGGCTCTCATGTGATGTGTGAAAAGCCATTGGTGCCTACGGTGGCAGATTTGGATATTTTGGATAAAAAAATTGCGGAAAGCGGAAAAACGCTTTCAGTAGGTTTTCAGTGGTGTTTTTCTCCTGTGATGTTAGCTGTTAAAGAGCGAATTTTGGCAGGTGAGTTTGGTAAGCCTAGCATTTTAAAATGTTACATAAGCTGGCCGCGTCATTGGGATTACTACGCCCGCAATAAGTGGGCGGGTAAAATTAAAACTGATACCGGCCAAGTCATAAACGACTCTATTGCTTCTAACGCTACGGCCCATTATATTCAAAATATGCTGTTTTTACTGGGGCCAAGCATGGAAGAATCTGCAGATTTGCAAGATGCAAACACTGAACTATGGCGGGCAAATGATATAGAATCTTTTGATACAATCACCCTGCAGGGCAAAGCTGGAGGCGGGCGCATGTATTTTGCGGCATCTCACGCCACAAACTATTTGGTAGACCCTGTTATGCACTATACTTTTGAAAAAGCCACAATTTTTGTAAATATGTTTAATCAAGACTATGATTGCGTCATTCATCATAATGATGGCAGAATAGAAAACTTAGGCCATGCCCTGGCAGGCGGTGACAGCGATAAAGTTGATTTTACAGCCTTAAGTATAAGAGGAGAAAAGCCTTGGGTATGTACATCAAAAACAGTAAGGCCTATCACTCAGTTGATTGACGACATTTTTAGCAATTTAGTAGTTAAACAGCTACCTGGGGTAGTGAATGACGAAAACTTAAAAGCTACCTACGTACCAAACTTGCATCTGGATTTATGGCAAGCTTACTGCGAAGAAAAAGCTTTATAAAATTGCGCTTGAAAATACCTGTGATTGTATGGTATTTTGTTAGAGGTGCGAATTTAATTTACATTTTAGTGCGAAAATACCAACAAGATTCAAGTTGGTTTTGTCGCATATAGATGAAAATTAAGTTCGCACTAGGTAAAACAAATGAAGGGAGCTTGTTATGAGCAGAAGATCCAGAAGAGATGAGCAAAGGCGTACCGGGAGAAAACCACCAAAAGATGAAGAACTAGTGCTTAATAAAGATTTACTTTTAAAGCTTGGTATAGGAGTGGTTATTGCTGCTGTTATTGCTATAGTGGCTATGATATGGTTTTACAGAGTACCCACTGTAGCAAGAGTAAACGGCGCAAGAATTAGCGCAGATGATGTAAGCCGGCAAATGAGAGGCGCAGAAGATAATCTGGTTTGGGATTACGTAGCTAGATTTCCAAATGAGATGGATATTGACTACGATAGAGATTTTGGCGGCGGCATAACCTTTGGCCGCGTGATAAGAGAAGAAGCAGTGCGCATGGCAGCACTAACCAATCTGCATATGGATTATATAAATGAACTTGACTTGCATTTACGGGGAGATGAAACGCCTGAAGATATTCAAGAGATTGCTACTTATGGAATATTGGCAAATCCGCATATATTTGCAAGGTTTGAACCTTATATGACAGTTCCAGATACCGAACCTACAGATGATTTAGCACAAGAAATTTTAGCCCGTGCCCATGCGGGAGAAGATTTTGATATGCTTATTCAAACATATGGGGAAGATCCAGGCATGGAAGCAAACCCCGAAGGCTACTCGTTTATCAGTGGCGTTATGGTGCCAGAGTTTGAGGCTGCTACCAGAGCCCTTGCGATAGGAGAAATAAGCGGCCTTGTACCATCTCAATTTGGCTATCATATCATTAAACGTGTAGAGCCAAATCCTGATAATGCAATGACCGGTCAGTTTGGTTTTTTACCAGAGGGTGAAGAAGTACTTGGAGCAAAACATATTTTGATTTTCAGGTCAGAAGATGAAGGTTTTGTAGATCATAGAAGAGAAGCTATATATCTAAGATTTGATGCGATGATTAATGTTGCAGATTTGGTGTTATTAGGTGCGCTTGCTGCTATCACCTTTGGAAGCAAGTAAATAATTAGATACAAAATGTAGGGGCGAACTGTGTTCGCCCCTACATCAATTCTACTACATCTTGTAGTTGATGATTTTGACATAAGCGTTTAAAGCCAGTGTTTATCGTATATGCAGGCAATTTTACATACTGCCGAAATGCAATCGCTCTTCAATAGGGCGTTTTTCTCTTCTTGAACCTGGGCCATCTGGTAAGCCTATGGGGATGACTACTTGCAATGTAAAGTTTTTGGGTGCATTAAAAAGTTTACAGGCGGCTTCTTGGGTTTTTGGATCAAAGAACATATAGTCTAACCAGAGCGAGGAATATCCTAAGGCTGTAGCTGCTAACAAAATATTTTGACAAGCGGCAGAGTAATCCTGCAATTCAAAATTAGGATGCGGCTGCTGTTTAGCGTTATCTGTTAATAAAGCAATAACCGTGGGGGCAGTTTCTAGCCCGGGATGCCTGGCAATTTCAAAAAGCGGCTGAATCCATTCTCTGTTGGGAAGCAAAATAAGGTGTACAGACTGCGCGTTAGCGCCAGAAGGGCTTGTTAGGCCTGTTTCTATAATTTTTTCTAAATCCTCCTTAGGAATAGGCGTTGGCAGGAAGCGCTCTTTATGAGAGTATCTTGTGCTTATTGCTTGAAAGACATCCATACTTATTTCCCCCTTTAAAATTAAAATTCAATAAAATCTTCTAAAAAATCTGGAAAGATGATATCTATGCCGCCGAGGTGTAAAATCTCTGTTCTAATGGTTGACTGCATAGATAATCCCAATTCTTCTATATCTAAAGACATAGACATATCGATAGTTTCTATTATATCATTTGCATTTATTACAACTTGTGTGTCTATATCGCTAATTTGCATATTAAAGTCGCCTACAAGATCACCTAAGATAACAGACAAGGCTTCAGACATTGAGTCTACAGTGTTAGACATCGCATCTTGGCCTAATGTAAAGCTGAGGGCTGTACCCTCTGCTAAGCTTGTTACCTCTTGATTTAATATTGCAGATTCATCAAAGGCTAATATTTCAGCACCGGCAACTTGTATTGCTTCATCTAGGGACAGGCTGATTTTATAGCCTTCGCCAGGGTTATCTCCTAGGATATAAAGGGTGTTTCCTCTGAAATAGCTGAGGGTTGAAATTGCTTCATCATCGATAGTGGTATGAGATTCTATGCGCATGTCAATTTCGCTGGGGCTGTGGATTACTTGGTGGATATAGCTTCTCATTGTCATTTCTATGGGGAAGCCGTCTAAATTAATGGAGGCGTTTGCGGTAGATCGCATGAGTAGGGATTCTGCGGCCTCTATGGTTTCAGATGCCAGTAAGTACAATTCAAATGCACTAAGGGCCTCTTGGGCTTCGTTCGTTTGTTCTGTGGTTTCTGTAGCTTCTTCTGCCTGGTTGTTTCCGCAGGCGGTTAGTGCAAAAGCTAAAGTGAGGATAAAGATTAATAATGATATTTTTTTCATTTGGGTGACCCTTTCTAACTTTCCTATAATTGATATTTCAACACGCCATAATGATATCATATTTGCCTTTTATTCACAAATTAAAAAGGCATGCTTCATGAGACATACCTCTTTAATTATATCAATCTTCATTTGTTCAAAATTGCTAACAGCCAACTTTAGCACCCAAAGCAACAATAATCCAGTAAAAGAAATATTCCTCCATCATTTCCCCTCCTTCCGACGTTTTATCCTAATTTAGACTACTGCCTTAACTTACCTAAACTCTTAACCATATCAATTACGTGATTTATTTCGTTTTCAGGCAGTGCTTTAGTCAGATTGGATAGTTGCTCAATTAATACATTTTTACTATCAGAATCAGAATCTGGCAACATAACTTCAGTGCCATAAAGAAAATTTTCAACAGGTTCGTCAAACATTGTTGCCATACTAAACAGCATATAAGCAGAGGCACTTCTTTTCCCCAGCTCTATTAGCGAAACTGGTCCTTGTTGCATATTTAAATTTTTTGCCATGTCGCTTACAGTCATGTTATGTTTAGTTCGTATATTTTTAATGTTTTCTCCAATCAAAATATCAAATTGTTGTTTATCATCTTTATTAAGATGAACCTTAAGTCTGTATGTACTAGTTTCGTCTCGAAGTATTCTATACAAGTCATGCTCGTCGTTTGCTTTAAGAAGGTTAAAGCCTTGAGTTGCTAAAGATTTATTTCTATAAAAGATCCCTTTTCGTACCAACACTATAGCTTGGCGAACAATGTCCGCTTCTTCGCACAATTCCATAATTAAATCGACGTACTCCGAAAACATTACTGTTAATCTATCTTCTGATTGACGACTTTCTTTTTTAGAAAACTTTTCCCGAATTAAGCGAAGGGTCATGTTAATTGAAATGTTTAATTTAATAGGATTATACAACTTTTCATGTGAGTAGTTTTCTAATTTATCAAATACTTCTGTTACAAGAAGGTGAGCTTGTTGCAGTGTTTCCGCATAATCAATAACATATGTCAAAATTCTAATGTCATAAAGATCCCAGTTAGCTGTTTGGTTTAATCTTTCAAAAATAGGCATAGATAACATGTAGCAAGTTTCAAAATCATTATGTTTGCTCTCTATTTCAAATATCTTATGTATTATTAATGCATCTCTAATTTGAAGATTATCTCTATAGCTTTCAGCATAACTTTGTAGTTTAGATTTAATTATCTTGCTTTCTTCTGGCTTATAGTTGCCACCCATAGTAAATAACTCTTCAAGTAATGCATCAAATTGTTCTTTATCATTTTCATTAATGTGGATGGTAAGTTTATAATCTCTAGCTTCATCCTGAAGTAATTTGTATGCTTCATGCTCTCCTTTTTCTTTAAGAAGATCAAAGCCTTCGTTTGCAAGAGAAATATCTCTATAGAAAATTCCTTTTCGTACTAACACAATAGCTCTATGAATAATGTCCGTTTTATCGCACAATTCCACAGCTGAATTAGCGTATTCAGAAAATATTTTACCTAACTCATCTTCTGATTGATTGTTATCTGTACTAGAAAACTTTTCCCGAAGTAAGCGAAGGGTCATATTAATTGAAATATTTAATTTAATAGGATTATACAACTTTTCATATGAGTAGTTTTCTAGTTTATCAAATATTTCTTCTACAAGAGAGAGGGTTTGCTCAAGTGTTTTGGTATAGTCAATAACACATGCCAAAATCCTAATATCATAAAAATCCCAATTAGGTGTGCGGCCTAGTCTTTCAAAAATTGGGGTGGATAATATACAACAAGTTTCAGAGTCATTATAATTACTTTCTATTTCAAATGTTTTAAGTACTATCAAAGCATCCCTAATTTGAAGGTCATTTCTATTATTTTCAGCGTAATCTTGCAATTTAGATTTGACTACTTTGGTTTCATCTGGCTTATAATTACCACCTATAGTAAGCATCTCTTCAAGTAGTTGGTGTTTAAGTTCCATACCGCTTTCACTATCTTCTTTCGTCATTTGGCTCTCCTCCAAAATCGGCCTTTAAGATTGATTTTTCATAAACTTTTTATTTATGGGAAATATTAACACAAACACTTACAATAGTCAACACTAAAATGGATTTTTTTACATTTATTTGCAATATAAAGATAATCTGACAACAAGGGGGTTTGTTAATACTAAAGTTGAAAAATAATGGTTTTCATATACTCAATAGATAATATTTGCAATCTATACTTAAAAATCGGACACCCTTTTTGATGTCCGATTTTTGTTATCGTGCTATGCTTTTTTCTTGTTCCTCGTTAGGCACTATAGCCAACTTGTAGCCCAGCGGCATTAAAACCTTAAACAGCGTGTCAATCTGTGGCGTTGCTTTTAGGCTTTCCATTCTCGCAACTGCTGACTGCTTTATCCCTGCGGCTTCGGCTAATTGCGCCTGTGTAAATCCCATTGACTCTCTCGCTTCAATTAGTTTGCCTATTAAGTCTACTTCAAACTCGATTTTAGCTCGTAAACTGGGGGAAACATTGTTATCGTCAAAATAATAATCGTCAAAGTTTGTTGAGGTGGTGGAGTTTCTTACTGCCATAATCAATCATTCCTTTCTTTGTGGTCTGCCAAGTTCCGCTCTGCTTGTTGTAATTCTTTAGGAGGTGTTTTATTAGTTTTCTTCACAAAATGGTGCAAAAGTATAAACTTATTGTCTTTCCAATAAAAGAAAAGTATGCGGTGCGATAATGGACGTAATTCCCATATATCTCCGCCGATATGCTTAACCATCGGCTCGCCTATTCTTGTTCCGCGCAATCTCAAAGAACGAATATAGGTAAGTATTTTTTCGTGCTGTATTCGGGCATCTTTGCTTGTGTTCGCCTTTACTTTCAGCGTGTCTATTAGTTCTTTGATGGGTTTTCGCCCTTGTTTGTCTTCGTAAAAATGCACTTCAAACATTCTTAGTATCTCCCTCTCTTGAAGTCATTATAACTAATTCGTTATAAAAAGTCAAACGGATATAATTACGCCCAAGTCTTGAAATGTTCTTTAATAAATACAAAGCGATTTTCGTCAAAGTAAAATCGATGTTACGAATATTGTTCAAATATTATTTGTTAAAAAATCTCATATTGTAAAACTAAGTCTTGTCAGTGGCATAAAACAGCATATTTGACTAATTAAAATTATGAATAACAATCAATAAGATTTGTGAAAATTAATGTAAAATGAGTAATTATGACGAAAAATTAGAGTATGAAAAATGCATGATGTCTGATATACTGTCGTCATTCTAGAGGAGAAGAGGAATATAAGTGAAAAAGGAATTCTTTATTGGTAACGTAGAAGGAAGGGAGGTGTAATGGACGAACAATAAGAATATGAAAATGCATGATGTCCTAAAAACTGTCATTATTTCTATAAAAGAGGAGGATTATAATGAAAAAAGAATTCCTTGTTGGTAAAGTGGAGGCAACCGGTGAAGTAATGCAGGAAGAAGGTGTGTTATGGGACTTCTTATACTATATAGTCCAGGACGGGGGAGCTTATAGTATAAAAGTAGATCGTGTAGGCGCAGATGGAACATTATCGGAGGAAACCGCAGGCCTCACCGATTCTTATGATGAAGCCGAAGCCTTGGTAAAAAAGCTGATGGAAGGATGTGCTGCGCCTACATGCCTTGATGCAGTAGTGGATAGGATTATGGGGTGAGTTAAAAAAGGATGTTTGGATTGAGAGCCTGTTACAATTCAAACATCCTTTTTATTGTATTATGAGGTGGAAATCATCTCCTACAAGTTGTAGTAGATGATTTGGACACAGGCGTTTAAAGCCAGGTATATTACAGTGTAATAAACTTAAGACTTATTGTACGCATAATGTAGGGGCGTATCACATCCTTAAGTTTATGACGTTGAGGTATATTAAGGGTTTATGTGAGTAGGGACACTGTGTGCCAGTGGCACATGTTTAGTGCGCAAGCAAAAACTTTGAAAGCATTGTACTTTTGTATTATTTCGGCTATAATATAATAGTGATTGCATTATAGCCGAAAGGAGTTTAACTATGTATATAAAACGACATATAGAAGCAGTGCTAAAAGAAGCAATAAACGAAAAGGGCGCGCTTTGCGTAACAGGTGCCAGGCAAGTTGGCAAATCGACTGTCCTTAAAACTTTATTTACTGAGCATAAAGAGCTAACCTTAGACGAGACAAGGTTACTTCGGCTTGCCTTAGAACAACCGGAAGAATTTTTTGCACAATTTGAGCCGCCTGTTTTCATTGATGAAATTCAATACGCACCTACACTTTTCCCATACATTAAGATTCATATTGACAAAACAGAGGAGAAAGGTGCATTTTTGCTTTCGGGTTCTCAACGATACGAAATGATGTCAAATGTAACTGAAAGCTTGGCGGGACGGATAAATTTGATAGATCTCTATGGATTATCTCTACGCGAAATTCTCGGCGATGACTTCCGAGGAGAATTTATGCCGACACAGGAATTTTTAAAGCAACGCAAGCCCAAGCCGATCAAGTACGGTGAAATTTGGGAGAATATATGGCGTGGTTTCTTTCCCGAAATCGTAGCGGAAAGCACAAACTTCACGCTCCCCGCTTCGCAAGGACGGCTCTCCGAGTCGCCGGTTTCCGGGCACTGGTCGCGTTTCTATTCAAGTTATATGCGAACGTATCTTGACCGTGATGTGTCAAAACTAGGGCAAGTCGGAAATTTGCTGCAATTTGAAAAATTCATGATTGCAATCGCTGCGCGAACAGGACAACTGCTTAACATTGCTGATGTTGCAAAGGATACAGGTATCAGCAAGCAGACCGCTGAAAAATGGCTCTCTATTTTGATTGCCTCAAATGTGGTATTTGCATTAAAACCATATCATAATAATATTCTGAAAAGACTGATTAAAACACCAAAAATATATTTCCTAGACACAGGACTCGCAAGCTATCTAGTGGGTTGGGATAATGCACAAGTCTTGCAAAATGGCGCAATGTCTGGTGCGATGTTTGAAACCTTCGTTATCGGCGAGATAGTTAAATCATGGACAAATAAAGAAGGCGTAACGCCGAATATGAACTTCTTCTTTTTCCGTGACAAAGATGGTCACGAGATTGACTTGCTTATTAAGCGTGGAGATACATTATATCCAATCGAAATGAAGAAGCACATAAATTGCGACAAAAACGATATCAGCGCATTCAAACAACTTGACAAAATACCCGACATTAAACGTGGTGAAGGCTGTGTTGTATGCATGGCAGATGATGTTTTCCCCATTACATCAACCGATAAGGCCGTAGGCGTGCGATATCTATAGGCAAGTAGATGATTCCGCCAAAAGCGTTCAACGCCAGGTAAATCAAGGGTCTAGCGGCTTTATAACTAAACCAAATACGGCTCTAATCTAAAACACAACGCTTCTGAGGCATAGGCTTCTATAAATGTTCCTGTTTCCTCGTGCCTTTCGGCCAATATCTCACAATCTTTGTGAACCATATTTACAATATGCCCCTGATTATACGGTATCAGCAGGCTTATTTTTTTTCGGAAAGATTGAATCAGCTTTTCGCAAGTGAAAAGCAATTGCGGCAAGTTTTCCCCTGTTTTAGCGGATATGTGTAAATCACCGCCAGGTTCTGATATATCTGACTTATTAAATACTGTAATTGTAGGTTTATCTGCACATTTTAAATCTTGCAAAGTTTTTTTGACTACTGTCATTTGCTCAAAGTACTCTGGGTTAGAAGAATCTACTACATGCAGCAATATGGTAGCGTATTGTAGTTCCTCCAAAGTGGCTCTAAAGGCTTGTATTAGGTGATGCGGCAGTTTATCTATAAACCCAACGGTATCTGTCAGCAAGGCGGCGGTGCCTCCTGGTAGTTCAAATTTGCGTGTGGTTGTGTCTAGGGTGGCAAAAAGTTTATCCTTTGCCAGAACATCAGAGCCGCTTATGGCATTCATTAATGTAGACTTACCGGCATTGGTATAGCCTACCAACGCAATGACCGGTATACCTGTTTGCAGACGCTTATCTCTAAGTACGGCACGGCCTTTTGTTATTTCTTTTAGCTCGTATTTAAGCTGGTTTATTTTGTTTTGAATATGCCTGCGGTCTGTCTCTAATTTTTTTTCACCGGGCCCTCTGGAGCCTATACCACCCTCGCCCGCTTGGCCGCCACCTTGCCTAGAAAGTTGAGTACCAAGGCCGGAAAGACGAGACAGGCGATATCTAAGCTGGGCAAGCTCTACCTGTGCTTTACCTTCTGCAGAACTAGCCCGCTCCGCAAAAATATCTAGGATTATCATGGTGCGGTCCAAAATTTTAGGGCCGTTCAAGATTTTGTCTAGGTTTTTGATTTGTGTCGATGTTAATTCGTCGTCACACAATACCCCTGTAGCACCTAATTCATCAGTAAAGGCTTTAAGTTCTTCTACTTTTCCGCTTCCTAAGTAATGCCCTGGGTGTGGTCTTTCCCTATCTTGGCTTAAGTAGCCGACAACTTCTGCCCCTGCCGTTTCTGCTAGCATTGCTAGCTCGTCAAAAGAATCTTCTAATGAAAATAAAACTAGGCGTTCTATATTTTTTTCTGTTTCGTGCATAAAAATCCCTCCTTCAGCGATGATTTGGTTAAAAGTTTAGCCTAATTATACACCTTTTGCTTAATTTCTGCTGATAAAATTTGGTTATACCTGTTCGTTATCAATCATTGTGCGTGTTGCAATGAGCAAAGCCGGCCCTGCCAATACGCCTATTACCCCAAAAGCTTTTATCCCTATAAATATCGCCATTAGCGCAGCCAAAGGGTGCATATCTATTTGCTCACCTAAAATTTTTGGGCCCAGCACATTTCTTATCACGGTTACTACGCCAAATAAAACAATTAACCAGGCCGATTGATTTAGGCTACCTGTAAGCGCAAGATACCCCGCCCAAGGCCAAAGGATTATACCTGCGCCAAGTATAGGCAAAGAGTCTAAAATCGCAATAGCAAGCCCTAACATGATGGCATATGGGTTTTGCATTAGCCAAAGTACAACTATACAGACTATTGCCACTAAAGCAGATAGTATAAACTCTGTTTTTAGAAAGCCTACCGCTGCCTTATTCAGCCTATGCCCTATAGGCACAGCATATAAAGCAAGCCATTGAGGGCACCACTTGTTTGCTAAATCAAAAATAGCTTTTTTGTCTCTAGAAAAGAAGAAGGCAGAGACTAAAATCAAAATAATGGCAATAAGCATCCCAGGTATATGGCCAACCATTTGTATTGATTGCTCGCTTAGCCAATTCCCCAGTCGTTGCAGCAAACCTTCTACATACGGCAGGCTTGCCAATTGACTTTGCAAAGATTCTATTATGCCGGGGGCGGCATCCAAAAACTCACTCGCCTCCCTAATAATAGAAGATACGCCCCAAACACTAATGCTTATCCCGGCAATGGTAAAAATGATTAAGGAAACAAATGAAGCAAGGCTGCGTTTAAAGCCTCCTCGTGAAATTAGCATTTTTACCAGAGGCTCTAACAATAGCGCAATTAAAAAACCAATAATAAATGGTGAGATAAAACTTATTAAATATTTGAAAAATACATATGCAGCTACTAAGGCTAGGGCAATTTTTACATATTTATTCATAGAACCTCCGTCGTTTTTTGTTATCATAAAAATTTACATACATGTCAATATTCGGCAAATATCGTTTCTTCCCCGTGTTATTGTATCCCAAAATAGCTTGTACAAAAATAAGAAAGGCGTGATAAAGTGAACAGCTTACCAACAAATGTTAAGCAAATAGGAAGCATAGGGGAAGGTATGCGCATCTACATAGAAGATTACGTGAGTACATATCTAAATCAGTATGCCCAAGCCGGAGGATATGATGAGCGGCTGGCGTTATTAGTTGGCCGTTATTTATTAATAGATGGTCAGGCAGTGCTATTTATTAATGGTGCGATACAAGGACGCTATACAGAAGAAAGAGATGGGCTGCTTCGTTTTACTGAGAAGAGCAAGGCTTACTCCGAATCTATATTAAGTGAATTTTTTGAAGGTTCAGAGATTGTAGGGTGGATGCAAACCCAACCAGGCTACGGCATATTTTTAAATCAACAGTATGCTGCATATCATTGTAAAGATTTCCCAAAAATTAACCAAGTAATGTTTGTGGTTGATCCTTTGGAAGGGCTTAACGCATTTTATTCATATAACGATGACAGAAGCTCACTTGTAGAAAATCGCGGCTATTTTATTTACTACGAAAAAAATACAGCCATGCACGAGTATATGCTAAGTAATAATACAGAAAGCAAAACTGCCACTTTTATAGAAACTCCAAAATTTGAGCAGGCAGAAGTTCCCGTACAGGAGTTTCATCTGAAAGAAAGCCCAGAAGAAATAATTCGTAAACGACAGGAACAGCGTGCCGGCAAAAGATTTCTTAAAGATAACAAGCGTACTCTAAATTTATTGGTGAGTATGAGTGCAGTGCTTTTCATAGTTTGTTTCATCTTAGGCGCAGGTTTATTGCAAAGTCACGACAGGATAGAGACTTTAGAGTTTCAAATATTCCAGCTTAACACAGCTTACCGAAATTTATATAACCAAGTAGCCAACCCTGTATTTGCCCCAAGCGCAGCATCGGCTGTGATTGCATCTGCAAACGAAGAAGAACAAGAAGAAGCCGATACCACAGAGGCAACAGAACCCGTATATGAAGAGGAGGAACTAGAAATAAGCGGGATTCCGGTACATCCGCCAGTAAACGAGCAACCGCAGCCTGCGCCGCAAACAGCACCACCGATAACTGCTGCAAGTATTATACCCGAAACCTACACAATTCAGCCGGGGGATAGTTTAAGTGCAATAAGCATGTATTTCTATGGGGAGGATAGAATAGATGAGATTTTGGCTTTAAATGGCCTAGAGAATGCTGATATGATTATTGCAGGTAGGACTATTTTGCTGCCGTAGAAACAAAATGCATCTCGCTTAATTGCGCGAGATGCATTTTGTTTTAAATCTTTGGCATTATTATCTATTCCATATCACTATAAGTTTCTATTACAATCTGCCCTTCAAACACATAAATTGTTTGCCCAAGAACAGTGCGGAAAAAATCAAAAGGAACAAAAGTTAAATCGTTTACAATAATGGGTGCTGTTGAAAGCTCTATTGGAGCCATTCTGCCAAGGTGTACTTCAGTACTGCCTATCCAAAGATGTATTGCAGCACCAAGTTGAACGCTTCTTAATTCGTGATTCCAACTCACATTATAGCCCAAGGCTTCTGCAGTTGCTCTCAGAGGAAGCATAAGCATGGTGCCAGCTTCTGTTGTTTGCAAAAATGCAATAGGTGCGCCTGTAAGCATTACGTTATTGACTACAATTTCTCCATTTAATTGATAGGGAAGATTAGAAAAATCTGGGGTAAATACTTCTGGTATAGGCTCAATTTCAAAATAATCTGGAAGCTCTCCTGGTAAGGTTACAATGCCCGCATAAGCTTCCTCTTCTTCCCATGTGAGCGTTTCTGGCAAGGGTACGATTTCCAAGTATGGCCCTGTAAGATCTTCTGTTAGCGGTACAATGGATTCTGGCAAATGTACGGCTGTTTCAAACATAACCATGATACTTACTACTTCATCTCCATCAAAGGTTACACGAAGCATTCTGTCTTCAAGCACCTCTGCAAGGGTGCGGCCGAATAGTACTTCGCGTACCATTTGCGTCATGCCATCACACTCGTCGCTTAAAGGTACAAAATCCTCAAAGTAGATTAAGGTATCGTTGGTAATGTGGATAATTGTTTCGCCGTCTTCGCTTACCATTGTAAATTCATCATCTGCCTCATCTGGATCTGTAAGGGAGAATCGTGCAGTGATTATGTTTGCATCTTCTGGTACAGCGTAATCTAGCGCAAATACGATAGCTGTACTAAAAACCATAATTGCTGCTAATAATCCGGCAATAATTGCTATTTTTTTCATCTTAAAACCTTCTTTCTAAGCTATCTTAAATCAAAAGTGACTTGAACCCGTGCTACAACTGCTAACTCTCCGCCTTGTACAGGTACGCCGCCCGCCGCAAAAGACATTGAATGATCCATCATCATTTCTGCTCTTACTATAGGCATTGGCGGGAAAAAGCTGCCCATGCCACTTGCTTCGTGTATACTTATCACTGGGCCAAGGTTTTGACCTAAAGATGAAGCCATAATTCTTGCTTTTTCGGTGGCATCTGTTACAGCTAAAGCCAATGCTTGGTTATAAGCTGCTGTATGATCCAACAAGCCAAAAGAAACAGAGCTTGCAGCGTTTGCACCGGCTGCAGATGCTGCTGCTAAAACTTCTCCTACCATGTCAATATCCCGTACGGTTATATTTATGTTGTTAGATACCATATAGCCGACAACAGAAGATTGGTTGGTTTCCATATCCCAAGAATGCACAGGCCACATGTTAAAACGGACTGTTTGAATATCGCTTTCTTCTATGCCTTGGGCTTTTACGGCAGCTAAAACATCAGTCATTATTGCACTGTTTCTTTGTTGAGCTATGTTAGCACTAACTTCTTGATTTTCTACACCGATAGAGATATGTGCTACATCTGGCGTTACCGAAACAATGCCTTCTCCATTGACAGATACCATACCACGCTCTTGGGCGTGAACTGGGCTTGCAAATGCTAACATTGCAGCCACAAAAGTAAATACAAATACTAATTTTTTCATTTTTTTCCTCCTAGTTAGTGTAGAATTTCGAATGTTTTTTGGTTCGAAATTCGGAACGGTTTTTGGCCTTGGCCAAAAAAACTACATTAATTTTTGCTTCCTTACTTACTAAACAATATTTTAAGGCAAAAGGTAACAAGATTTTTTAATTTTTATACCCATTTTGATACAGAGGCTTTAAGTTGAGCTTCATCTTTAATGTCAGATGGCGGAGCGGCTTCGTATAGTTCCCACTCTTCTTTTAAAGTTACAAAATCGTCGGGGCCTAGTTCTACCATCTCTCCTAGTGTTTCCATTTCTATCATTTTACCATTGGTATAAGTTTCAAAGCAGCAGCCATTGTCTGGATAAAAGCCGTCGATGGTTGGCTCAAAATATTTTAGAAATACCTGGCCTTTGTTAAAGTATGCCGCCCAGCCTGCTTCGTTATTATACCCAAGTTTAAATGGATTTTCTCTGGATTCATCTTGTTTTAAAGATAGGAAGTTTTTGCCTAAGTATAACCTAGGGTCGTTAAGTTCACTATAATCCCAAAAAGTGAAATTGCGATTTGGCAGTAAGCCGGTGATGCGGCTAGGCATAGGCATAACTTCCACGCCGCCTGGGGCAAGCATGGTAATTGCCCACGGTGCAAGTTGGATATCCCACAACCCTGTATTACGTATGCTGTGTGACACTTTTATTCTTGAGGCATCTGCCTCTAAGCTTACTGTTAGGCATTTTTGAATTTGATTATGCTTTTCGATGGCAGCGGTAAAGCGCACATCAGTTTCTGTTTCTACATATGTAACAGGTAAATTATCGGGATGGTAGCAACGGGGAACTACCTCTGGTGAAAACCATAGGCGATGCCCACCGTAGAGTATGTGCTGATCTTCAAAAATATCGTATTTGTCTCCCAGCGGTGATTTTTCTAGATATTGATACATCATATTTTCTTTGCCGCTTACGGCGCAATGGATTATCCTTGGGCCGTAATCTAAGGTTACGTGTACTTCTACCAGTCCGTTGCTGATGCTAAGGCAGCTGCCAAAGTTTGGATCTGTAACTTGTTTTATCATTTTTTACCTCTTCCATTCTACTCGCTCTGCTTCTGGCTTACGCGGGGCTTGTTTGCCCTGGGTTACGGGTACGCCTATGGGCATTATTGTGCGTACTTGTTGGCCACTTTCCAAGCCCAATAATTTTGCAAGCGCTACGTCTGTCCCGTTTAAACGGGTGCCGCCATCCAACCATAAGGATGCATAGCCTAAAGCTGTAGCTGCAAGCAAAACATTCTCTATGGCTGCTCCATAATCCTCCAGCTCAAAATCTAGGCCAAAATCGAAAGTTACTTTTTTGGTGTGGGCTACGATTATTGCAGGGGCTGTGTTTACTGCTTCGCTGTTAAATAGTTTTGCAATTTCTGCACGCAGGGTTGGGTTTGTTACTACAATAAAGCTGGTAGTTTGTGCGTTGCAGCCAGATGGGGCGCGTAGGCCTGCGTCTACGATTTTTGCAAGGTCTTCATCTGGGATTATAGCTGGCTGGTAGGCTGTGCGGTGGCTGTAGCGTTGGTTTATTGTTTCAAAAAAGTTCATAGGAAAAATCCCCCTTAAAAAATTATTTTCCCCAATTATACCCCATTTGTGCTATACTTACCATATGAGACTAATAATACTAATCTGCACTCTAATGCTAACAGCATGTGCAACAGAACAAACGCCCGCTGCATTCAGCGAAGATGCCATAATCATAGACGTAAGAAGCCCCCAGGAGTTCCAACAAGGGCACATCCCAGAGGCCATACTGCTACCATTAGATCAATTAGAATATGAAATTGCATATCTAATTATCGCCTATGACCAAATCATCTACCTATATTGTCAATCAGGGCGTAGAAGTGTTTTGGCTGCGGCTATATTGCAAGATATGGGTTATACTGCTGTTTACGACTTAGGTGGAATCATAGATTGGCCAGGAGAGATCGTAATCCCTGAACACTAGCTTGCCTAGTGTTTTTTATTTGTAGAATCAAACAATAGTTGATTTTTCCGACACAACTTCAACCGCCGTTATGTTGGAATACAGGCAAAATAAGATTAAACTGTATACAACAAATAAAACTTGAAGGGAAGATCAAAATGATTAACAAAGTTGAAACAGGAAAAAGAATCGCTTCACTACGAAGCAAGCTAGGCTACTCACAAGCGGTATTTGCCGAAAAGCTAAACGTATCGCCTCAAGCGGTGTCTAAATGGGAAACAGGGCAAATGTTGCCCGATGTAGACATTCTACTCATTCTATCCTGGATATGCCGCGTTACTATCAACGAGATACTGGATTCAGAAGAAGTATTTGTAGACCAGCTAAGCAGCGTAGGGCGCGAAATGCTGCGGATGAACAAATTCCTGATTTGCCCAGAATGCAAAACTAATTTATCGCTAAGGGTTCATACAAACGGGGGCTTGCAGTATTTTGAATGTGAAAGCAATCACCGCTACAATGTAGAGGATGGGGTAGTTTACTTTAACAGCAGAGAGATAAGAGGCGAAGAATGGTCACTTTATCTTAGAAATTACGAACATTATCTACAAGGAGCAACAAGCACAGAGTACCCGCGATACGGAGAGGGAGAAATACCGGACTACGAAGTGACTTGGCGAGAAATTGAAAAGCTGCGTCCCGCCACAATTTTAGACATAGCCTGTGGAATGGGCGTAGGCATACAGCCTATTCTAAAAAGGATCAATTGGCCATGCACGGTAATTTTGGCAGATTTAAGCTTTAGAGTGCTTGCGTGGAATTGTAAATATTTTAACGAAGAAATACGAAACCCTTATATAGATTACGTATTTTTAGCCTGCGATTGCGCCAATATCCCTTTGATGGATAACTCTGTAGATGTGGTAGTTTCAAATTATGGATTTGAGAGTATGCAAAATAAAATGATGGCAGGGTTTAAAGAAGCGTATCGTGTACTAAAGCCAGAGGGTAAAGTTGTTTACACTAAGAGTTTTGTAGAAAATCACGATAGCGAGAACACAAAAAAGTGGAAAGCATTGTACTTAGCCAATAAAGAATTTACCAGTGAAGACAGACTGCATGACATCTCTCAATGGTTTGCTGAATGCAAAAAAGTAGGTTTTATATACAATGAGTCATTTAAAATTTATGGAGAAATGCCTGCGCCGGATGTTAGCGAGTTTCCATTTGAAAATAACATGGCGCGTTGGATGGAGTGTCACGTAGTGATTTCTGAAAAATAGGCGAACAAACAAATGTAGGGGCTGCCGACTGTGGCTGCTCCTACAACTTGTAGTAGATCCTTTGGTGAAAAGCGTTCAAAGCTTGATTACATCATAAAAAAAGGCACTACCAAACTAGCCAACATTATTATAGCCACAATTATTGCTACAACAGCGGCAATTTGCTTCTTGTTTCTTCTAATATTGGTTCTCAGTTTACTCATAATTTTCCCCTTTCTTGATACCATGGACATCATACAATATATAGATGTTAAAATCAAGAAAGCAGTCAAAGTGAGATTGTAACTTTAACTCAGTGGGTGATACATGAATCAAAATTGCCAGCCGTCCGGTGGGTAGGAATCAATTAAACTTCCAGAAGCTCCGCAACTCGCGTTACACGCTCAAACAGCTGCGCTTCTTCCAGTTTAATTGATTCCTACTCACCTAGAAAGTGTATTATATTATAAAAACTGGAAAAAACGGAGCTTGTTTGAGCGTGCAACGCGAGTTGCGGAGTTTTTGGAAGTTTTTATAATATAATACACTTTCGACAATTTGAGTCACGTGCAATGGGTGATGTTAAAACTCGAACCCAACAACCACATGTGCTTATACGGGTAATAAAATGCGGCTATATCTCCTGCTTCAAAAGGAATGCAGCCCTTTGGTTTTGCCAGCAATCCTGTGTATCTGTATCCTAGTATTTTTTCTGCTGGCATACAGATGATTATATCGCAATCTTTACCGTTTACCTGGGCCGGGATGGCATATCTTGTGCGGCCATCATTTAGTTCTGCTTCTTTATATAGGTGGGCAGGATAGCCGCCTACGCTCATTTGCATAGGTGTTTTGACGGCCTCTTGGCCTGTTAGGTTTTTAAAAAACTTTTGCATGTACCATAAGTAGGCTATGTCTACGTCTAATTCTGCATACAGTTCCAAATTTTCATAAAATTGCCCACCGTAGATGTAGTAGGCACTTAAACCATACAGCGGTGTTTGAGAGTTGTCGCGCTTGTACAAAACAGCCGAAGCCAATGCATCGTGTACAGCTGCTGCTTCCTGAGGAAACAAATCTTCCAACTGTTTGGCCATGTCTCCTACATCTATCATATCGCTTTCATTATCCCGCGGAGAACCTTCACCAAAGGTTTTGGTAGCTCCTCGTCTTTTGGCTAAGGTTACAAAGGAGTATCGCTGGGTTACAAGCTTGTAAGAGCAACGCCTCATTAATTCCCCCATAGAATCCATTACAGGCTGCACTTTATTAAGATCAACTACCGATAGTGTTAGAATTTCGTCTGAGTTTGGCCCGTAAAAATCCATAAATGTATCTACAATTTCTTTACCTAAGAGATAACCACTTGCATATGGATAATAATTTAACAAGCCCAAAAACTTATAATCCCATCCATCACCTGGCTCTAAATCCTCTGACGCTATTAAGTATTTGGCGTATTGGGACGCTACCTGTGCCATCTCTATAGTAGCCATTAGACAGGCATCAAAACCAAGCCATTCTAAGGTTTGCCCATTAAGCCCGGCCTTTTTGAAGGCGTAGTCCATTTCTAAAAGCGTAAGGCTACCCTCGTCGTAATCGTCAAAATGCTCGTCATGCCCAAAACCCGCAATTGCCCCGCCACCATGATCCCACATGATAAGCCCATACTTTTGCGCAGGAAAATGACTCATAGCGTAGGTGATGAAGTCGCTTAGGGTATCTGGGTCCCCCATATTTTGCTGGCCTACTTTAGCTATGTTAAACAGTTCGCCATCTGCTACATACCATAGGGCGCATTCGTTGGCGGGTATTACATCGTTTTGCCAGTAATTTGCCCCGCCGGTAAAAATGATTATGTTGGCATTTTCGCTTTTTAACCCGCTATCCAAAATCTCGATTAAATCTGTAGTGGCTGCGCCTATTTCGCTTTCTAAATCTGACCCGTTCATATAAATCATAATTGTGTAGGGTTTAACGTCCACATTACTTCCGCCTGTTAGGATTGCAGTAAGTATAAAAATAATTGCATAAAATTTCATAGTTTCCTCCAAGATGTCGGCTTTCGATTGTCTAAACCTTTTTAGACAATCGAAAACGATCAGCAAAATAAAAAGCCCGTAGAATGGCTCCCACGGGCTTATAAATTATAACATTGCGGGGCTAACCCCACTAGTTAAACTTTGCTTTACATTTTGTACATCTTGTGGGTTAGCAGATGGGGATGTAGGATAATATCCTTTTTGTGCCGCAATTTTATATAGGTCGTATTGGAATTTTTCGTCGCCATCTCTCATTTGTTGGAATGTTTGACGAAGATTTGGGCAATCTGTTTCCATTATCACTTTGGCATAGCTGCCAAGGCTTGCTTTTGTACCAGATAGTATATCCAGTACGATATCTTTTTCTTGCATCATAGTATTTTCCTCCTTTATTATACGAATTCCAGTTAAAAATCGCTTCAATCTTCGCTGAAAAATGCCAAATGACGCATATTTTCAGCTCAATTTCAGCGTATTTAACTTAGAATTCGTATTACATCATCTGAATTAAAGTTTGTGCGCTTTGGCTGGCTTTTGTTGAAGCTTGGCTAAACATTTGCTTGATTTGTGGGTCGCTTACTTGTTCAGAGTAGGCTTTTAACTTATTCGATACAGTTTGGTGGCAGGCAACTACCTCACGGATAGAATTAAGCTCTGATTGTTTTAAACTAGGCATGGGGATTCTCCTTTCGGTTTTTTATGATCTTAGCTTTTGTTGGATTGGAAGAAATTATTCGCATATTATATATTTTTGGAAAATTAATTTGTTCACTAGGGGAAAGGGCAATTGTCAATTATATAAATTTCTCGACAATAGTAGGGATATATTGATATAATAATCGAAATGCTATAATATTTATACATAAGAGATAGGAGAGTTTCCGTGAATTTTATAGTGAATAAACTAGTATGTCATGCGGAAACCAATCTTAAACTTAGTCGATTTGAAGCTGCAAAGCTACGATATATGTTTGAGTTGATTTTTTTAAATGTAGCAGAGTTTATTATTATTGCAATATTTTTTGCTTTTATAGGCAGGACTACAGAGTTTTTAGTTTCAGCGGGTGTACTATTAAGTGTTCGGTTATTTTCGGGTGGCTTTCATCTGAAAAAATTTAGATACTGCTTTATACTCACTTTTGTTATCTTTGTAGCTGTGATTCTCGTATTGCCAGATATAAGTAATATTTACATAGTGATGGAAGTATTACTATTGATATCAGTGCTGCTTACCGCTGTTTTAGCTCCAGTCAGTAAAAGAAATGCAGCGCATACAATTAAGAATAATTTGACTCTTAAAGCTGTTTCTGTAGTGATTCTTTTGGCACATTCATTTTGGATTTTAAGTATAAGAGTCGACCCTTATGCTTCAATTGCGACATGGATGGTTTTTGTTCAAAGCGTTCAGTTGTTAATAGGAAAAGGGCTTCAAAAAGGGAAATAGATATACCTGTAGAAACCTACTCAAAAACCACAAAAGACGCTTTCGATTTGAAAGTGTCTTTTTGTGCATATTACATTATACACTGGATATACTATCAGTATAAAGTAATGCAAATTTTAACACCCTTTTAGTTTGAAAACCAACAAAATTCTAGTTGTTTTTTCAAGTTTTTATGAAATGTATTGACATAATAATTGATTTGCTGTAATATTTATACAATTTATAATGTAAAAAATAGAGATTTTTTCTGGCACATTTTATTTAAAACTTTAAGTGTAAGGGGTGACTCTTATGCTTCAGTTGTTAATAGGAAGGGAGATACTATAATTATGAAAAAATTACTAATGAGAAGTAACCTGTTTCTTAAGGTGTGTGCGTTTTTGGTAGTGGTAGCACCGCTGGTGGATATGTCTTCAAGGAGTGCGTGGGGCTGGGGTGAGCCTGAATACCCAAATGAAGAAGACTTTGCGTAGTAAATAATAAGTAAAAAATGTAGACCAGATAATTCTGATTTGTAATTATCTGGTCTACATTTTTTTATTGTTAAGTTATAATATTATTTTTATTGCAAAATGTTCGTCACTCTGTACTTTTAATTCGCAGTCATAATCTTCTATGATCCTTTTTAGATTAAATAAACCGCCATCTCTACTAACTTTAAGCGAGTAGTCTATTTTTTCTACAAGCTTAGCATATATCGCAGGTAGACGGTCATTTCTGTTAGAAACCTCTATGGATGGCCGCCCATCAGACTCTATGTTTATGTTTATACGTAAAGCAGCATTATCTTTATCTGTAGACTCTATGATTTCATCAATTATATAATCAAGGGCTTTTATAAGCTCTGTAGGCTTAATTTTGGATTTGGTTAAGGTTATATAACTCCAAACATTAATTTTTACTTTTTTCAATCCCATTGATTTTAGCTTCTTTAATTTAATATATAGGTATACAGCCAATGCTTGGTTATCTAAATTGAATAATTTGGTTGTTTCACCCATGTAAGCATAGCCTTCACCGCCGCTATCCTTAAAATTGTTCCAGTAATCTTTTATATATTTTGCGGTTTTTTCACCATCTTCTATAAGTGCTAGGCAAAGAGTAATTTCAAGATGCTTGTCATGTTCATCTATTCTTATTCTCTGTGAGCTCGGCAGGTTTTCAAATTCCATAAACTTTTTTACAGCTGAGCGTCTTGCTCTTTTTTCTAAAACATACTTTATCGCCGAGTTACAAGTAATAACCGTTAAGAAGGTTCCGCTTACGATTAAAAAAGCAGAAATGCTTACAGATTGTATATTAGACATTAAAGAGCCAGTAATGTTCGACAAAAACCAAATTAATAGCACAATAAATATAGAAATGAATGAATACATTAATAAATGATTTTTTGCATCTTTTACTTTATTTGAAAGATCTATTACCTTGACATATATATACATATATATACATGAAACCATAGTTAAACCTAAAACTATCGTTCCATTGGCAAATGTACGTTCCACCTCGTTAGATAAAAATAAGGATAAAATGAAAGTAAACAACACTTGAAAAAAACCCACTATTAAATGCACTAGTAAAATACTCATAAACATTTTCACAGAAAATTTCTTGTTAAAATTTTTTCTAATAAAATACATTAGACTAGCAACTATAAAAATATGTGTTAATACAATTGTAAGTGGATTACCTATATCATGTGTTAGGAAGGATACAATCGGCAAATATATAACTGCATATATAATAAGTTGCCTATAATAAATTTTTGGAACAGCGTCATAAATTCTAAATATAAGTAATATTATGCATATAAATTCCATTGTTGTCAGAATCAAACTTTCTGTAATCAGCAAGTCTATCCTCCTTACACCTTACGCATCTAGGCGTAATTCTGCTTCAACTCGCGATACATAAGTCACACCAATACTTAACATCTCTTCAATACCTCTAAGCTTGATTAGGCTTCTACGAATATCCACATCTTCTATGTAACTTTTATTCACAAGAATTGTTCTTTTTATTCTAATAAAGTCATCTGACAACGTTGTCTCCAGCACATCAAAAGGATACTTTCTTATAGACAGGCTCCAAACCTCTCCGCTATCCATATGAAACGATAATTGCCCATCGCTAGATTCAATCCACGCTACTTCTGATGTTCTTATAGTCTCGCGGCTGCCATCAATGTAAAATGGCATATCAACATCATCACTTCGCACAACCCTATAATCAGAAAGCGTTTTTAACACACGCTTAAACCTCTCTGTATCTACAGGGTCAGGTAAAATTTTGTAACAGCTAAATTCGTCATACAACGAATAAAATAAAGATTCATCATCCATAGAAGTCAACAAAATAACAAATGTTATCTGATACTCCTTAGTTGCCCTAAGCTTTTGTGTAAAAGCGTATCCGTTATCATTTCTACCCGGATAGATACGGATAACAAATAAATCAATCTGCTCTGTCATTGCAAATTCAAATGCGCTGTCTTCGTCAGAAAAGTATTCCACATCAAATTTACCAGTAACATCTGATATTGCGTCCGTTAATCCTTGAAGCGAAAAAGTATTTTTATCAAAAATCATCACTCTAAACATCGCATCGCCCTCATACCTTATCTTTTAGTAGCACAATCATTATATGGGAAAATGTGTTAAAAATCAACAACAAATTCATGTACACGAATATTAAATTTTATGTAAATATTAAAATTCATGTTCATGAATTTGACTACATAGAGGGAATCATTTATAATACCGATATGTAGACAATCTATACTGCGTATTGAAGCATAAATGAATTCGCATTTGGTGTGAAAAAAATAATGAGAGGAGCCACAAGACATGGCGATTACTAAGGAAAGCTTAAGGATAAGGATGGGTCTAAATATCAGGAGGGAGCGGATAGCAGTTGATATGTCCATTGAAGAGCTAGCTCACTTGCTTGATTTAACACCTGGATTTCTTGGCCTGATTGAAAGAGGACAAAGAGGAATTACCGCACCTAATATGTATAAAATTGCAGAAGTTTTCAATATGCCCATAGATGCACTGTTTGCCGACGGACAACAGGAATATCAAAAAATGCCAAAGACTGATATCCTTCAGAAAAAGATAGCAGGTCTAATAGCTGACTTGCCAGAACAGTACTTAGATTTTATAATTGAATCTATTCATGGAATTCGTAAATTGAGTGTACACAAAGGACGCGGAAATCAATTTTCATAAACACATAAATCTGGTAAAGTTGCTGTAATAAATGGATGTTGATATTAGCATACAAGCAAAAAAGACATTGGTAATTTTAGCCAATATCTTTTTTGCAATATATGGTTGATGATTTGGTCATAAGCTTTTTCTTCCCATATTTATCACCATCGACGGGATTTAACCTCTCATTTTCCAACGCTCTAAACAGCTCCTTTTTTATGCTTTGTCATTATTATATCAAAAAGAGGCGGAAATTAATAGTGGAACGGTTCTTATGAATTTTTCCGTTTATTTGAAAATTGATTTCCGTGGCACAAAGGAATGGATGCTTGACTATTACAAGCAAAGGCGTTACACTTTCATAGAAAAAATTCATAGACAGTTCGAGACCATCCTGTCGTAAAACAAAACTAGGAGAGAGAAATCTCGTACCAAACGGTATGAGTTGGTTTTGTTGTAATACAAGCCTCGTGCTGTTATGGCAGGAGGCTATTTTTATGAGTAAAACAAAAATAATTTGTATTTCTGGTGTGGTTATGGCCATGTACATAGCCATTATGTTTGCCACCCAAGGCTTTGCTTTTGGAGCGTATCAAGTGAGGATAGCAACCGCATTATATGCCCTTAGCTATCCATTCCCTTTTTTAGTTTTTCCATTGGCTTTGGCAAACGCTATCTCAAATGCTGCAGGGCCTATGGGTATATTGGATATCATTGGAGGTTTTGTAATAGGAATTATTACTAGCGGTGCCGTTTATCTTGTTAGACGATTTAGTCTGCCTATGATACTTGTAATTCCAATTATAATACTGGCGCCGGCTTTTGTTGTTCCTATTTGGCTTTCGCATATATTAAGCATACCGTATACGGTGCTGGTTATAAACATAGCCATAGGGCAGATAACCCCGGCAGTTGTCGGATATTTACTAATTAAAGCACTCAGCATACACACCAAAAGGATGGGATTAGAATGAATAATTTAGATAGCCTCTCGCTTTTAGGCGGTAAAACAAATGATTATCCAACAGAGTATTCGCCAAAAATACTTGAAACATTTACAAATCTTCATATGGATATAGATTATATGGTGAAGTTTAACTGCCCAGAGTTTACGAGCCTATGCCCCATTACCAATCAACCAGATTTTGCAGCGATCTATATTAATTATATTCCCGATGAGCTAATGGTAGAGAGTAAATCACTAAAGCTTTACTTGTTTAGTTTTAGGAATCACGGAGACTTTCATGAAAATTGCATAAATACTATCCTTAAAGATTTGCGAGATTTGATGAATCCCAAGTATATAGAAGTACAAGGCAAGTTTACCCCCAGAGGGGGAATAAGCATTGATCCTTATACTTGTTGGGGCAAACCAGGTACGAAGTATGAAGAAATGGCAGAGTTTAGGCTAAAAAATCATGATTTATTTTTTGAGAATGTTAATAATCGGTGAAAATCATCAACCATCCTTTACCATCACTCCAGCAAAAATCAAATTAAAAACCCCAACAATTCCAATCACCCAAGCAAAATTAGCAAGCCCATTTAACCATCCCATACGCTTAAAGCCATATGACAAATAACGTTCTGATGGCAGCACGCCTACATTAGTTAAATCAGCAAATACAGCTGATATGCCACCTGACAAATTCGGTAACCATAGCAAAAACTCATTTACACTTGTAAGCATTACCAAGCAGATAGCGGCTCCTACCCATAAAACAGGAGTCGCTTTTCCTTTTTGTACAAATATAACTAGCAAATATATCAGGATTATGTAAAGTAAAAGTCTGAAACGTTGGCCTATGCTTTCTATGTACCTGTTTACATCTATAATTGTATATGCTAGCTCGGATATTGGGAAATAATCCTCCTGGCGTAAGTACATGGATGTAGCAGCTGTAGATCTGCCTCCGTTTGGCAGCCACGCCATGTATTCTGCACCTTGCCGTACTACGCCGATTATTTGAAAAAATGTACCCTCTATCTCTACTGTTAAGCCGGTGATATCCCCACCGCCGAACAAATACCAGGCTAGCGCTTCGTTTAAAATCACAAGCTGCGACTGATTTTCTGAAATATGCCAGGGGCCGCCCTCTATAAAATGCATAAAGTGGATGGAGAAATAAGCTGGGTTGCAAAATATCACAGGGCTATATGTCTGCCTTTCGCCTTTTGTAATTATTATGCGGCTTTTTTCTGCTAATGCGGCGTTAGAGATATAGCTGTTGGGTGGCATAATAAGCAGGCTGTCTCTTACCAGATACCTTCCTGCTGCGTGATGTGCATATAGGCCTATGGCGAAGCTGGCGGCAAGCAGTAGCCCATTAATCGCTATAAAGATGAACAGTACCCTAGCGCGTATCAAAAAAATCACCAGCCTCTACCGGTCTTACTCTGTCGCCAGGATACACGGGGCTGTCACTATTAAGGATAATTGGTGCATCAAGAGGGATGTCGATAAAGCCTAAATCTGTAGCTATATATCTGTCATTACGGGCGTTAATGCCTTCTATTCTATGGGCTCTGGCGTAGTAGCTAACACCAAAAAGGCGCTCCACCGCCTCTACATACAACATATAGTAGCCTCTGGAATCTATCCGAAGGGCGTTGCGTGGTATCACTTGTAATGATCTTGCACCAGGCCCTTGCAAGCGCGCCATAACACGCTCTCCTCCGGAAAAACGGGATTCTTCTATATAAACTACTGCCACCACTATATCTCCCCGGTGAAACACTCGCGAAACCCTGCTGTTTAGCTGCACGCCTCCCAGGCTTATGACGATTGTACGGTTCTCTTCTACGTAGGGCGTGCCTTGAGCGAAGGGGACTTCTGCCCTAAAGTTGTGGTCGCGCACATAGGCTGTCATCAGTGGCATACCTTCACTTACGCTTGCACCAAGGGTTATGCCGGGCATAATCTCGTTTATTGTAAGATTACCGCCGGCGGTTACTTCTATAAATCCGCCTTCTTCTATTTGCGTATTAATTTCGTTTATACGATTTAAAATATTTTCTAGCTCCAAATTATGAATGCGCAACTGGATCTCCAGCTGATTTATTACCCCTCGGTGAACATCTGCTTGATTTGCTCTGACGCGGCCTTGTTCTGCTGTGATTTCTGCATGGGCAGCCTCTGTTATTTGGCGTCTGGCTAATATTTGCTCTCTGGCCAGCTGCAGAGAGGCGATATCGCTTTCTAAAGCTGCAAGATCTTGTCGCGGAATTATACCTTGATTATACAAAGCTGTTTGCTCTGCAAGTTCTCTTTGAGCGGCTTCTATAGCGTGATAATTTTGGGCAAGTTGAAGCTCGTACTCAAGCAAGTTTGGGCCAACAGGACTTGCCGCTGGCTGGGCCATTCTCTGCCGCTCTAAGGCTAGATCGTTTTGTACTCTTTCTATATTAAGCCCCACAAGTCTCTGTTGGTCTTGGGCTTGTGCCAAAAGCTGCTGCAAATTTTCAACATCACTATGGATTGTAAAGAGTATAGAGGCAGACAAGCCGCGGTAACCCTGCTCTGTAAGTTGAACTATAGTGCCATCTGCCGGAGCAAAAATAGTTTTAGCATTGGCAGGCATAAGTATTGCAGAGGACAATGCCTCCGGTACGACAATACCTTCGTGGCGAAAGGTTAAAGTTACCCGCGCTACACGTAAATCTGTCAGAGTTTGAGAAAAAAACGTAAAGGCGGCCACTATCGCCATAAATAGTATGCTAATTTTTCGCAGATTTCTGTTCATAAAACCTCCTACTTAATCCCGGATAACTGTATGCCTTCTACCAAATGTTCTTGCCCATACAAAAACACTAACAAAGCTGGGAGCATATAAAAGCATGAAGCGGCAAAAATAATTTCCAGGCTAATAGTGGATAAGGCCACAGATAGTGGCAAGCGGCGCGGGTCTGTTATAAAAACGATGGCTTGCTCCACCACATTCCAATAATCGATAAAAACTAAAATAGCCAAGGCGGCAATAGCAGGTTTAAGCATAGGCGCAATGACGATAGCCAAAGTGATACCATGCCCCGCGCCATCCATTTTAGCGGCCTCTATATATTCCACAGGGATATTTTTTAAAAACTGCCTAAGTAGAAATACACCAAAAGGGCTTGCAATAGCGGGAAGGATAACAGCCAATACAGATTCTTGAATTCCTAGAAAGCCCGCCACCACAAACTGCGGGACAAGTACCACAGGCAGAGGCATCAGCATAACTACTATATACACAAAAAACAGCTTCTCTTTATGTTTCCAATGGCAATATTCAAAGGTATAGGCCGCGGGAAGCGCAACCAACAACTGTCCAATCACAGCCGGCCCTGTAATTACGATAGAACTCCAAAGATTATCAAAATACGATGGGGTATCAAACAGCAAGGCTGCATATTGCCATAAAGAAACCCATGCAGGTATCAAAGTCATTTCTACAAAGTTGATATTAGGTATTGTCTCTAGTAGCTGAAAAAAATTTACAGGCAAAACCTCTATGCTGTAACGGTTAGTGATTTCAAATCCCGTCATAAATGAATTACTGATGGTAAGCAAAATCGGCATAACAAAAGCCAAGGCAAAAAGTCCCATCACAGATATAATCAGCAAATTTTGAATTCTCAATTTTGCATTCATAAGCTATAATCCTGCTTCTGTTGCAGACGATATAAAATCGCCACCAATGCAAATATGATGATAAATACAAAAAACGAAGCCGAGGCCATACGTTGATAATTCAAATTGGCGAATTGATTATTCAAAAAATGCTGCAACATATAAACAGAGAAATTAGGATGCGCTCCGGTTAGCAGATAAATTTCTCTAAAAACTTTAAAAGAGTTTACCACAGATAGGATAAAAACCAGTAAAAAAGTAGGGGTAAGATAGGGAAGGGTGATTATAAAAAACTGACGGATTTTACCTGCACCTTCTAAAGCGGCGCATTCGTAATACTCTTTCGGGATAAAATCCAAACCTGCCTGAAAGAGTATCATGTTAAAGCCGATATTTTTCCAGATAAAAATTAACACAACAAATATCATTGCATAAGCAGAATTAAGCCAGCCGAAAGGTATGGTATCAAAAAAGGGTACCCAAAAACGATTAATAAAACCATTAACAGCAAGCAGCCTGTCCCAAAAGAAAGTGATAGAGCCAGAAGGGATGACTAGCGGGAGTAGAAAAAACACCATCAAAACGCGTCTAATCCCAGAACGCAAAGGTTTGATGAGAAGGGCAAAAGTGAGCGCAAGAATAATATTTAATGGAATGCTAGTAAGCATAAAAACAGCTGTATTGCGAGCGGCCAGGGCAAAGGCACGGTTGTTCCAAGTATCAATAAGGTTATACAAGCCTACAAATTGGCCGGATATAGGGTTGTCTATCACAAGGTAGTAGAGAGAGATAAGGAAAGGTAGGGCATAGAAGATGATTATCCCAAGTAAGCTGGGGACTAAGAAAAGATAAATTGCGTTTTCGTATCTAAAGATGCGCTTTAGTGTAAGCATAAGTTATTCCTCCCCTCTTTTGTAGTATATAATAGAGGTGGGGGAAATGGAAGATGAAAAGTTTGTCTTAGAAAAAGGAGTTGAAGCTAGTGTCAAATATTATCAATATCGCTGGAGTACCAATTCATCTTAAAAAGCCCTTTGACTTGGATTTTATACATCAATATGGTACCGTTTTTAAAGTGGTAAACTATAGAGAAAACTCAGGTAATCTATGTTTTGGCGTAGAAAATAAAAACGGAAAATACTTTGTTAAATTTGCAGGTGCGCCAAATGCAAAGTTCGATTCATGTACAACGGAAGATGCAGTGCAGTGGTTAAAAGAAGCTAAACAGATTTATGAAGATTTGGCTCACGATTGCTTAATCAAACTTGTTAAAAGTGAAGCAATCGGCGGTGGGTATGCAAATATTTTTGAGTGGACTGATGCAGAATGTATCGGCTACCCATGTCCTGCAACACGTCAAAGGTTTTTGAGTTTGCCTGTTGAAACAAAAATGAGGGCGTTTAACGATATTGTAGCTTTTCATGCACTTGTTGCGGAAAAAGGATATGTTGCCATTGATTTTTACGCTGACCAGATGTTGTATGATTTTGAAAGCGACAAAATAATAATCTGCGATATTGACTTTTATCAAAAATCGCCTTATTACGGCGATAAGGGCATGTGGGGATCAGAGAATTTTGTTTCACCAGAGGAGCGCGTTGCTGATTTGCGGATTGATGAAGTAACGATGGTATATACTATGGGTGCTGCAGTGTTTTGTATGTTTACTGATTACGATAGGTCGTATGAAAAATGGCCGTTGAAGAAAGCTTTATATGATGTGGCAAAGAAAGCTGTGAGTGATGATAGAGATATGCGTCAGCAGTCGATTCGGCAGTTTAATTATGAGTGGGAATTGAATGCTGTAAAGTGAGTGCAAAAATTCCCTTGAAAATACACTTTGTTTTTGATAGAATAACTTTATAAACGCAAAGACGGAGAAAGTAAACTATAAGCAAAAGTTTAGTGAGCCGGAGATAGTGTGAACCCGGTACGAGTAGGTTATAGTCGAAAATCACTCCTGAGCGGCACACCGAAAGCCTTATGGCAAGTAGGTTGTGACGGCTTCCCCCCGTAACAAGGGACGCATATGCTTGTATGGCGTTGATGATCGTTTTCATTTGCCTAAAAGGATTTAGACAAATGAAAGCCGACATCTTAATGGGTGGTATAGCGAAAGTATATATAACTTTCGTCCCAATGCGAATATATTTCGTTGCGGGGCGGAAGTTTTTTATTTGCCCGCCTATGCAGTAAAGGCTGGTCGTTCGCTTCGCGAACTGCTCGCCTATGCAACCAAGGAGGTGTTCAGGTTATGGTCGTAGCCGCAGTAATTGATGACCTTTCAGACATTAGCATTAAATCAAAAAAATCTGAAAGGAATGAATATCATGGCAATAATAACAAAACCAGATTTCGTAAAAATAGAGGAGGACATCCTTGCTTTTTGGAATGATCACAACTGCTTTGACAAACTGCGAGATAAGAACAAAAGCAACAACCGATTTCGCTTTTTAGATGGGCCAATTACGGCAAACAATCCGATGGGAATACATCACGCTTGGGGTAGGAGCATTAAAGATACATTCCTGCGTTATAAAGCGATGAACGGCTATTCCTGTCATTATCGAAACGGCTTTGACGCACAAGGATTATGGGTAGAGGTTGAAGTCGAAAAAGAATTGGGCTTTAAAGATAAAAAAGATATTGAATCCTACGGTATGGATAATTTCACTCGTAAATGCGTTGAGCGTGTCAATCGTTATGCAAAAGTTATCACCGAACAATCTAAACGCCTTGGACAATGGATGGATTGGGATAACTCCTACTTTACCCATACAGATGAAAATATCTCTGCAATTTGGCATTTTCTCAAAATCTGCCACGAACATGGTTGGATAGCAAAGTCACACAGGCCAATGCCCTGGTGCCCCCGTTGCGGAACATCGCTATCAGAGCATGAAATGTCAGGCTCTCATAAAGAAATTACACACACAGCCGTTTTTGCCGTTGCTAAAATAAAAAATGCTGATTTTGATGCACTTGTTTGGACGACTACACCTTGGACGCTTACAGCTAACGTGGCATTGGCAGTCAATCCCGACTTGGATTATGCAATCGTAAAATGTGAGGGTTTTGACAAGCCGCTTGTTTTGGCAAAAAACGCTATTAAGCACATTGAGAGCGAAAAACAAGTATTACGCTTATTAAAAGGCAAAGAAATCATTGGGCTTGAATACGAAACATTTTTCCCGTGGCTCTCTGTTCAGCAAGCAGTCAGCCATTCAGTTATTCTGTGGAGCGATGTGGGGGCAGATGAGGGCAGCGGAATTGTTCATATCGCACCGGGCTGTGGTTCGGAGGATTACGACCTCGGCAAAACATTTTCGCTTTCCGAAATATGTCCGATAGATGAATCTGGCTTATTTATGGAAGGATATGGCTTTCTTGTTGGAAAAACCGCATCGCAAGCAGCCGATTTAGTTTTTGATAAACTGCACGAACAAGGCAAACTATTTAAAACTCACGAATACACGCACAGCTACCCTGTTTGCTGGCGTTGTAAAACAGAGGTTTTGTTCCGGCTTGTCCGTGAATGGTATATCAAAACTGAGGATATAAAGCCCTGCCTAATTGAAGCGGCTAATAACGTACAATGGGAGCCGTCTTTCATAGGAAAGCGTATGCTGGACTGGCTGAGTAATATGGGCGATTGGAATATATCCCGAAAACGATTTTATGGGCTTCCCTTGCCATTTTATCCATGTGAATCTTGCGGGCATTTAACAGTTATTGGTTCAAAGGATGAACTTGTTAAATTAGGCGGCAAGATAAATCTGCCGGAATTACACCGCCCTTGGGTTGATGAAATAACAATCAACTGTTCACAATGCGGCGAAAAGGTTTCTCGAATACCCGAAGTTGGCGATGTGTGGCTTGATGCAGGAATCGTTCCTTTTTCTACGCTCGGATATTTTTCCGATAAATCGGAGTGGGAGCAAAACTTTCCTGCCGAATGGGTTATAGAAATGCAGGAGCAAGTCAGGCTATGGTTTTACTCGCAATTATTTATGAGCGTAACGATAACGGGAAAAGCACCGTATGAGCGTGTACAGACAAACAATTGGGTGCTTGCCGAGGACGGCTCGAAATTTTCAAAGACAGGTTTTATGATACGCTTTGATGAAGTTGCCGATAAGATGGGAGCTGATGCTGCGCGTTATCTTTTCGCCAGTGCTTCTATGGTAAACGATGTCCGTTTCGGTTTTACGCTTGGTGAAGAAGCCCGGCGTAAATTGCTTGGATTCTGGAACATCTACACCTTTTTTATGACCTATGCGGAAATCGACCATCCTGTTATTGGAAAGAAAGCATCAAGCAATCTAACTGACAATTGGCTAAATAGCCGTATATCTGCCTTTGTGAATAAAGCAGTCAAGGGTTATGAAAATTATAACACTACAGAGGTTGTCCGCGAGTTTGAGCAATGCGTTGATGATGTTTCCAATTGGTACGTTCGCATCAACCGCCGTCGGTTTTGGAAAGAGGTATTAGATGCCGACAAGCAAAGTGCATACAACACACTTTACCATGCTATTAAGGAAATTGCGCAAGTAATGGCTCCAATTTTGCCGTTTATGACCGAGCATATATGGCAAAACATGACACTCTTGTATGAGCCGTCAACGGAAGAATCAATCCATCTTTCTACATTTCCAAGTGTGCGTGATTTTGATTCCTTGATACTTGGCGATGTCGAAAAAGTGAGAACGGTTATTGCAAAAGCACTTAAATTGCGTAACGAAGAAAACTTGAAAGTTAAGCAGCCATTATCAGTTTTATATTTAGGAAAAACCTACGAAACATTATCGGTTTATGAACTCCTTATCCTTGATGAATTGAACATCAAAGAAATCGTCTATCTTGATGATTTTGATGTGCTAAGTCACGAATATGCTTCACTTAGTTTTCAAGTAGCAGGGCGTATGTTAAAGGGAGATTTGAACAAAGTAAAATCTCTATGTGACAATCTTACTTCTGCTGAAAACACAAACCTTGTAAATGTAATCAAGCAGAGTAAAGCAGTAGTAATTGAAGGTTACAATGGTGAATTGCCGGCTGATTGCTTCATCATAGCAAAAAAAGATAAAGCAAATATAACAAGGTCAGGGGATAACATTCTTGTGGCAATCAATACCGAAATAACCTCTGAGTTAAAAGCTGAAGGTTTGTATCGAGAATTATTGCGCCATTGTCAATTGTTGCGAAAGGAGGCGGGTTTTGCTATTTCAGATAGGGTGAGCTTATCTTTTGAAACCGATTCCGAAACAATCAAGTCGGTTTTAGCTGTTTATGCCAAAGACATAGAGCGTGAAACTTTATCCAAGATTAAAGATATACTCACGCCTGTGATGAGAGAAAATATAGATTTGGATAATGAGAGTGTAATTATTTCTATTGCTTAATTGTAACTGTAATTTTCATAATTGATTTTGAAATTTTTATTGACTTTAAGTGTTTTATGTGATAATTTTGACTAAGAATTTTGCGAAAGGTGGTGATATGCATGAAACAGTTATATGATCTAAGACATCAAGGGCTCCCAGGTAATTATGTGATGCTTAGTTTTTCATTCAAAACAGTAAGTCCAAGGGGTCAGTCTGCCCATTTTAGAATAAATGATTGTTTTGAATGCATGCCACCATATAATCCAGCAGTGTAATTACTCGCTTCTTTTGTTTGGTATCCCTGTGCAGTCAAATCAGTCTGCACAGGTTTTTTTTATCCAAAAATAAAGGAGTTTTTACTATGATTGATATTGCGGTACATGAACTTAACAAATACTACGGCTCTAATCATGTGATTAGAGGCATAACATTTGAAATATATAAAGGCGAAAAAGTCGGGTTATTAGGCAAAAATGGATCCGGCAAAACGACGCTGTTTAAGATAATAGCCGAAGATGAACCTTACGATGGCGGAAGCATATCCAAGGCATCTGGTAAAAAGGTAGAAATTTTAAGCCAGATACCTGTTTTTGCTGAAAGTGATACGGTTGAGGATATCTTACGATCGTCATTTAAGGAAATATCAGAAACCTACGAAGCCATGAAAGCAATTGAGGGCGATGCAAGCCCCTCGGTTTTAACGCGATACGGTAAGCTAATGGAAGCATACGAGCGGCTTGGCGGCTACGATGTAGATACAAAAATTGAGAAGATATGCAATGGCATGAATATAGGCGAAGGGATGCATAACAGCCTGTTTAGTTTGCTAAGCGGCGGCGAAAAAACCCGTGTTAACCTGGCTCGTATTCTTTTGCGCGACTGCGATATACTCTTGCTTGACGAACCCACAAACCATCTGGATTTGGCTTCACTTGCGTGGCTTGAAGGATTTATTAAGGAGTTTTTGGGCACTGTTGTCATGATATCCCACGACAGAGCTTTTCTTGATAATGTTATAAGCCGGGTAATAGAGATTGAAGAGGGTAAAGCGAATTTTTACTCGGGCAATTTTTCTTGGTATGCAGTAGAAAAACTGCGTAGATATACCGACCAGCTAGAGCGGTACGAGCGTCAGCAAAAAGAAATCAAAAGAATTGAAGACAGGGCAAAATGGTTTGTATTAAATAACCAATTTACCACAAAACACCACGCGCTATTATCCAGGCTTGACCATATGGATATGATAGATAAACCCATATCCTCAAGAAAGGTGACAGAAGAATTTAGCAGTGGCGGTTATGCGGCAAAGGTGGCGGTGTCGCTTGACTCTGTATGCAAAAGCTATGGTGTAAACACTTTGCTGAATGATGTAAGTTTAAATATTCACAGAAACGACCGCATTGCATTGATTGGGGCAAATGGTTGCGGCAAGACTACGCTCATAAAGATGATATTAGGCGAAGAAGCCTGCGATAGTGGTACTATCAAGGTAAGCAGCAATATAAAAATAGCATATATGTCTCAAATTATATTGTTTGAGGATGATAACGCAACAGTCATTGATACATTGCGTGATTTGATTGGCCTGCCAGAAGATAAGCTGCGAAGCATTTTGATACGCTTTAATTTTAGGGGTAACGATATACTTAAAAAAGTTGGTAAGCTATCTGGGGGAGAGAAAAGCCGACTAAAGCTGTGTTTGCTGATGCAAAACCAAGTAAACTTTTTAATACTAGACGAACCCACAAACCATCTAGACATAGAATCTAGAGAATGGATTGAAGCAGCAGTAGCCGACTGGGATTGTACTATGCTGTTTATATCCCATGACCGATATTTTTTAAATCAGTTTGCATCAAAAATATGGAGCATGAAAGATGGAGATATTACAGAGTTTGTTGGTGATTTTGATGCATACGTAGAGGCCACCAGCGTTCAAATCCCAGCGAAGACAGCCAAAAAGAAGAAAGCAAAACCAAAGATAAAAGAAGCGGCACCAATACCATTTGAAACATTAATCAACGAGGCAGAATCCAAATTAAACGCCTTAGAAGATGAAATAGAGCTGAATCTATCTAACTCAGATTACGAAAAAATGGATGTCTTATACCAGAAGAAGCATCAACTTGAAGAAAAAATCGCTTCCTTTTATGACCAGTGGGCTGATGAGGGGGCATTGTAATGACGATAAATAAATATATCGTAACCGCCGCAACAGCCATGAGAGGCCAAACGAATGGTGGGATTATCTATATGTTCCCTAATATCTTGGTTAACCTTATGTATCTGTTTCCATTGATGTTTTTGTGGCGAGTGCTTGCTGGCGAAGGTGTAGGCTTAGATGTTGGTATGACGCTCATGCAGCTTTTGACTTACACCTATATCAATACACTGTTATCAGAAATGTTGGTTGTGCGTACCATGGCCTCTAGTTGGAGTTATGAGGGCCAGTTGATAAGCCTGTATGGTAGGCCTTTTTCTGTGTTCGGTCAATTGATAGCACAAACTGTAGGCGGATGGATTCCCATGCTGCTTATATTTTCTTTGCCTATGCTTATGATTGCCCCGTTATTTGGGGTTACGGTTATCCCGGCTAGCTTATGGTTTATACCATCCTTGCTGCTATGCATATCGCTGGGGTTTGCCATCGACTTTATTTTTGCTTGTGTAACTATACGATTTAGAGGCATGGCATGGCTTAGTTATTCTATAAGAATGGCGATTGTATCATTGTTTTCCGGAACGGTGATCCCTTTTAGGATATTGCCCTTTGGCCTTACCAGAGTATTTGAGTTGCAGCCATTTGGTAGCTTAGGTGGTGCACCGTTGTCACTGTTTGTAGGTGCTGCCGATCCTTTTCGGATCATTGGCATCCAAATGATGTGGAATATTATCCTGTGGCCTGTTGCGCTGATATGGTTCGCAAAATCTAAGGAAATGCAGGTGAGTTATGGCGGTTAAAGTAAAACGACTTTTAAAACTATACGCGCTGTACGCAAAAATGGATTTGGCCTGGTTACTTAGAGACACCGTCACCGCTTTTGTAGCCATCTTCGCAGAGGTTATAACCACTTTATCTGCCGTGGCAGGCGTGTTTCTGCTTGCGTGGCGGTTTGATGGCATTGGCGGAATGAGTAGGTTTGAAGTACTTTTTATGCTAGCTTACTCGTCTATTATAACGGGTATATTTATTATGTTTGGAAATTTTAATGTCGGCAACATAAGCCGTAGAATTGGGCGTGGCCAGTTTGAGCATATGTTTATACAGCCGCTTTCGATACCAAAGCAGCTAATTACAGAGGGCTTTACCCCTTTTACAGGATGTAGCAATATTATTACTGGTGCCTTAATCATGGCTATTGCCACTGCTAATCTTGGAATTACGTTACCGTGGTGGTGGGTGCTTAGCTTGATAGCAAACTTAATTATTACATCGGCTATTGTGGTAGGTTTATCTTACTTTGCTTCCAACCTGGCATTTTACGCTCCTGTACAAGCCGAGGAGATTTCTTCTCATGTTTTTAACTCCACCAGCCATATCGCTACATTTCCATTATCGGGTATGCCTATATGGCTTCAGTTGCCACTGATTACGATTATTCCAACCGGGCTACTGGCTTGGTTTCCGACGCTTGCGCTTTTTGGCAATGCACCTTTTAACTTGCCGGCCTGGTATCCGCTGCTATTTGCAATAGTGTTATGGATTATAGCCGCTCACTTTTTCAGAAAGGGACTAAATCATTATGTTAAAAAAGGAATCAACAGATATCACGCAATGGGACACCGCCGTTAGCGTAAGCAGCCTAACAAAAGTTTTTACGCAATGGCAAAGAGAAAATGCTGGCGGAGGCCTTATCAAAAATCTGCTAAACCCGCAAAAGAAGATAATCTCTGCCTTGGATGATGTATCTTTTACAATCAACAGCGGAGAGTTTGTTGCCTACGCCGGCCCAAACGGAGCAGGCAAAAGCACAACAATGAAGTTGCTTGCCGGTATGCTGCAACCAACAGAGGGCAGTGTCTCTGTCTTGGGGATGTCTCCCAATAAGGATCGTATTCGGCTTATGTATAAGCTGGGCGTACTGTTTGGTAACCGTACCGAGCTATGGTGGGATCATCCTATATCCCAAAGTTTTGAATGGAAGAGGGTTGTTTGGGATATCCCAGATGATGTTTACAAACGTAACCTAGAGATGGTTATTGAGCTGCTTGATATAGGCGAACTATTAAAGACCTTTGCAAGAGAACTATCCCTAGGCCAACGGATGAGAGCCGATCTGGCCTTGATGTTACTGCATAGCCCAAGCCTTATTTTACTGGACGAGCCAACGCTGGGCCTTGATGTGGTTGCAAAACGTCAGATGATAGAATTCTTAAAAAAAATAAACCAGGAAAACAGCGTTACCATCGTAGTTACTAGTCACGATATGGATGACCTGGAAGAGATGGCGCAGCGCATTTTGATGATTTCTAATGGGAAGCTTGCTTACGATGGAAGTTTTGATGGATTGCGTGATATTACTGGGAATTTGACGAGGTTTAGGGTGACTATGGCTGGAGATTTAAGACTTTCGCTTGATGGGGGTAGGCTGATTAGTGAGGATAAGGGCGTGTATGAGTTTGAGATTGATGTTGCCTTGACTCCGATTAAGCAGTTGTTGCGGCAGTTGTCGGATGCTGATGGGGTTAAGGATGTGGAGATAAGTAAAGCGCCTATAGAGCAGGTGATTGCTGGGTTGTATGCGGAGTGGAAGTGAGATGGGGTGGATGGGAATCTGATGTAGGTGTTTTGGAGTTTAGGAAAATAAAAACCGAAGGTTTGTGAAAATCTTCGGTTTTATTATTGTAGAAAGAGCGGCTTCACTTCTATTTTTATTTACAGCAATTTTTCCACAAGCAGGAGGGCAAGCATCAACTCTCCGGAATTTCTTCATTATAATGTATTACATAGTATTTTAAGAAATTCTGAAGTTTCCAGATTTTTGATGCTTAAGTTTATTTCTTCGAAATAAATTTACTGTACAATGTTTTATATATTTCACTTGTTTGTAGTAGTGTTTTATGTGATCCTTCTTCTTTTACTACCCCATCTTCAACAATCAGAATACGATCTGCATTTATTACAGTGCTTAGGCGATGAGCTACTACTAATACCGTCTTTTCGCGCATATATTCATTGAGTGATGCTTGTACTTCACGCTCTATTTCAGAATCTAAGGCTGAAGTTGCCTCGTCCAGCAAAAGAATAGGTGCATCTCTTAATACTGCCCTAGCTATCGCTATACGCTGTCGTTGTCCTCCTGATATTTTCGTCCCTTGTTCATTAACCTTGGTATTGTACCCGTTGGGTAAAGAAATAATAAAATCATGAATGCTAGCTATTTTGGCTGCTTCTTCGATTTCTTCTTGTGTAGCATTTTCTTTACCAAAACCAATATTTTCAGCAATGCTGCAATCATAAACAGAAGCACCTTGAGGAACATAAGAAAATATACGGCGTAAATTTACAGAGGAAACTGAAATTATGTTCTTTCCAAATATTTTGACATGGCCTTTTTCATGTTCAAATAAACCTTGTAGTAGTTTTAACAATGTTGTTTTTCCGCCACCGGATGAGCCAACAATTGCTATTGTTTCCCCTTTTTTAACTTTTAAATTCAAACCTTTCAATATTGGTGTTTCGTCGTATGAAAAAGTTACGTTTTCCATTGATATAGCTTCTTCACTAGTAATATCCGATTCATCCTCTATTTTCTCATTCTCTATTTTTTCATCTAATATAGCAAATACTCGTTTTGATGCAACTAAGCTAGGTTGGATAAACCTGGTGAACCCAGAAAAGTTTCGTAATCCTTCTGCCATTACACCCATTATTCCAGCTAAAAATACTACTTGTGGGATGCTACTCTCGCCGTTTATCACTAATACAACCCCCAATATAAAACCTATAGGCTGAGCACAAAAACAGGATACATAAATAAGTCCATCTGTTACACCATGCAAACTTGCAGATAATGCTCGTCGCTTAGCAACTTTTTTGCAAATAATCCGGTATTTTTCTATCAGTTTTGGTGCAAGTAAAAAAACGCGAATTATAGGTAAGGCACGCAAAGTTTCCATTAAAAACGATGTAGACTGTGCGGTTTCTTCCAAAGCTTCAAGTTCCAAAAACCGCACCTTAGGATTAAACACAACTGATACAAAAATTGCCCATAGCGATAATAAAAATCCGACTAAAAAGAATCGCCAATCGAGCCAAAGAAGAATTAACCAGGAGCTTCCGGTAAATATTACGAAGCGCACCAATCCAGTCAGTGCAAAGCTGTTAAAAACATTAGATGCGATAGTTATGTCTGTAGATAAGCGAGATATATAATCTCCTTGATTTCTTTTATTAAAAGTTACTAAGGGTAAACGCTGCATATGATAAAAAACTGCTTTACGCATTTCTCCGGTGCCGTAAGCTGTACACGACCGCTTAATATACCAACCTAAGGTAATAACTGGTGTAAGCAGTAACAGTATGGCAAACATGCCAAAAATGGTTGTTATTGAAGTACGGCTGCCTTCTTCTGTTATTAAAAGCGCAAGTTCTCGATATAAAATAGGTGTTGCAAAAAAAGTTAACAACTCTGCACATGTAAGCAACCAGGCTAAAAGAAAAATACGTCTTTTGACACCTAAAAATGAAAACGCCCTAAGCATAATAGAGGCTGATTCTTTTATTCCGATTTTATTCAAGACACTTCACCGCCTTCCTGCATAGCTTTAATGCGCTGATAATATCCATTTTTATTGGATAATTCTTCAATAGTTCCTTCTTCTGCAATGTTGCCTGAGGCATCAAGACAATAGATATAGTCTGCGCGATTAAGTGTAGACAACCTATGCGCAACTATTAGAGCAGTTTTCCCTTCGAGTAGTTTATCTAACGACCTTTGTATTTCGTACTCTGAAATGGTGTCTAAAGCAGATGTTGGCTCATCTAACAAAATTAGGTCTGCATTTTTTAGAATAGCTCTGGCAATGGATAATCTTTGTCTTTGTCCGCCTGAAAGTTGATTACCATATTCACCAATTTGACTATGAATACCATTTGATAAGTTTTGTACATAGTCCCATAGCATGGCATCTTTTAAGGCGGCTATAACTTCTTCTTCTGTAGCATTTTCTTGGCCATAGCGCACATTTTCGTATATAGTTTCATTAAATAGGGCAGGATCTTGAGTTACTAAAGATATTTTTTTTCGCAAATCATTTGCCGCCCATTTTTCGGCAATTTTACCAAAAAGATAAACATTGCCTTGTGCGTTAGCATAAAATTTACATATTAATTTGATAATAGTACTTTTGCCTGCCCCTGAAGGGCCTATAATACCAACTTTTTGACCTTTTTTAAGGCGTATATTTACACCTTTAAGCACCTCTTTACCATCGCTATAGGCAAAATGTGTCTTATCAAACTTGACAATTTCATCACCTAAAAGTGCCGAATCCTCTTTAATAATTTCATCAGTGTCTTCTAGCGGAATTTCTAACATTTCGTACACTCTTTCTGACAAAGCCTCTGCACGGCGAATTTGACCAACAAAGTTATCAGAAAGTTCCACAAGATTTCGTATACTTGCACTTAATGTGATAAAAGCTAGTACAGAGCCAACAGATGCCCTTTGGTTTGCTATTAAAAAAGCACCCATGCCAAATAAAAAAAGCAGTTGAATAGTTACTACAACGTACTTTAAAGCCGTTAATTGTGCTGCTGTTTTTTCCCTAGCAATTATTTCGTTGGTGGCTACATTAACCACTTCAGCATAGCGGCTGTCCATCATAGACTCTAAAGAAAGTGTTTTTGTCAATTCAATATTACGGAATACATCTGCCGCAATACTGGCAGCCTTGCCTTCGCTGCTGGCTGATTGCTTTTGTTTGTTCTGGATAGGTATGCTAATTTTTTTCATTGCAAAAGCTGATAAAGGCAGTACAACCAGATACATCAATGCCATTTCCCAACTTAAAATAAAGCAGCCGATAATCGCTATAAGTGCTTCAAAACTTACACGCAATATCCACATGAAACTACCGGACATAATTCCACTAAGTGTGGTCATATCACTATTAATCCTTGAGGCTATGTCTCCACTTCGCATATCTTTTTCCATAAAAGTTGAAGATCCCTGTGTAAGCACGCGAAAAACTTTAGTACGAAGATTTACAAACATGCCTTCAAAAGTATGGCCAGCTAGGGTATAATCCCCTGCCATGCGTAAGCAGTCTATCAAAAGAATAACCAACATAAAAATACCAACACGAAACATATCAGCATATAATCCATCAAGACCAAGGTCTACCATTCTTCCCCAAAGTATGTTAGCGAATGTCTGCAAAAACCCAGAACTAATTGTGACGAGGACAAGTGCAGCCAAGGCAGGATAAAATTGACGATTATTCGCAATAATACGCATACAATAAGGGACTGTTTTAAAGTTTATACTAGTCATAACCTTCTCCTTTTCGTATTAAATTGCGTTTACAATGTTATATGCCTTATTTAAATCCCAAAGCATGGCGTATAGCATAACTTTGTCTCTTGGCGAAAGTTCGTTGGTAATATAGGCTTTGTGACGTGTAAAAGCTTCTTTGAATAGTTCGTACTGTTCTTCAATAAAATGAAGATCGGTAGCTCCGTCAGATATTGAAAAAAAGAAATTTCTTATCATCCAAAGTATAAGATTATAACAACGGTATTGATCTAAGTTTGGAAATTCTGCAGCATCATGATAATTTTGTACGACTACAGCGACTGAGTTTACGTTCTTGCTAAAATCTTTATGATTCATAATACTTGCCTCTCTAAAAACATAATTGTATTTAGGGGTTTTTAAGTACACTAGTCTGTTTATTTTTTTAAATATTTTATACATAATACTAACATCTTCAAACAGCATGCCTACAGGAAACGACAGACCGTTAAACAACTCTGCTTTAAATAACTTGTTCCACAAGTGACTTTGAATCTCTTGATCAATAAAAAGAAATTTTAATGATTCAAACTGGTCATATATACGAAGTGTATTCACTTCTTTTTTTTGAACAAAAGGAGGAGTTATGGTGTCGTTTTTTACTCTATTAAACGACACCATAGATATATCAGCACCATTCTGCGTTATTATATTATAAAGCGTTTGAAAAAAATCTGGTTCGATGTAGTCATCACCATCTACAAAACCAATATAGGTGCCAGTTGCCATACTAAGCGCAGTGTTCCTAGCACTTGATACTCCACCATTTTCTTTATTAACTAGTTTTATTCTTTTATCTTTTTGTAAATAGCTTTCACATATTTTTTTACTATCATCTGACGAGCCATCATTTACTATAATAATTTCAAGTTTGTCGTATGTTTGAGAAAGTACACTTTCTATGCATTTACCAATGTAATCTTCTAAGTTATATACGGGAATTATAACGCTTATCAAATCTTTCATGGATGACCCTCCTCCTGTTACTATACATCGTACCTAATATAATCATCAGGTACGGGTGCTTTGTTTAACCATTTACCTACTGCATCAGAAACATTCTTGGCAAATATATCATGAGTCGCATTTTTCATAACAAAACTATATGCGTTATCACTGTATTGTTTATACAACGCATCATCTTTTATTAACTTATACATGCTTTCGTATATAATTTTTGGATCGCCTGGGGGTACAACAATCCCACTAGATGTTCGCCTGATAACTTCAGCAAGACCTCCTCTCGTTGTTGCTATTACTGGTGTTTTATAAGCCATAGCTTCCAAATAAACTAATCCTGTATTTTCTCTGTGTGCAGGCATAACAAACAATTTGGCTTTTTTGTATAATTCATTCAACTTAGATATATTATCTCCGTGAAGAAAAGGAATAACTTCAACATTTTTGGAGTTAATTTCTCTTTCTATGCCTACCATCACAAGCTTATATGAAGGATCTTTCTCTAACAGTTTATTAAATGCTTCTAATGTCTCGTAACCTCCCTTTCTTTCAAAATCAGCACCAACCCATAATATAAGCTTTTCAGGGGTTTTTTCGAAATCATCTTCAGGTATATTGCTTACACTTGGTAAAATTGAAGTGACCTTAGTAGGATCTAACTTAAGCCAATTAATAGCCATATATCTTTGAGTAGGTGTTTGCGTCATTATCCCATGGCTTTTCAAATACAAATTATCTTGAATATGCTCATATTTTCTAGAGAAATATGGAAAATATATATCGTCTAAAATGCTAAGATCCTCAGTTCCACAAGGTACAAGATAATCTACTAAAATAAAGTAAGGATGATTACATATTAAATTTGGATGACCAGACATCTGAATTGAATAATCTATTTTTTCGTTAGCAGCTGACAAACTACCTACAACATCATCTTCTGCGTACTTTCGCCACTTTTCTAATATTTCTTCAAAGACTTTTTGATCTGAGTAAATATCTCTTGTTTTTTCTCTTGCACATGACCAATATCTAATATTTAGTTCTCTCAGTAGTGCATCATATGTTTCTTGGGATCTTTTGTTAGTCATAACATCTGGTTCGGGGTTATTAAAAACAAATTTAGTTATATCTGCATTGTGGTCAATATTACCTAATGTAAATAGAAGACCATTTAACTTATTAATATCCATACAACTATCCTTTCTATCTATCAACTAATTTTTTTGAACGGTTTATCCGCATACTTAACATTAAAGTTAATATGTTGTTTGTATCCATTAGCAAAATTTTCTTCAATGTACATAATTGTATCGACTATTTCTTCTAATGACATTTGATACAAGCGAATTTGATCGTTAAAGTACACCCACAGAGGATTATATGTTACTATTTTATAGCCTAGATCATTTAATTGTTGCAATCCTTTCATCATGTCTTGGTGAGTGTCAATACCGATAACTACAAACACTTCGACATTATTTCTTCCAAAAACATTTGACGCCTCTTCCAATTCCTTTAAAATATCGTCAAAAGTATTTGCGCCTTTATTTTCGGTGTGATTTTCATTATACATATACCTTTTTCTTAGCTGATCATTTACGATTTCTAGTGGATATGCAAATCTTTTAACACCTAATCTTTTTGCACGTTGCATGTCATATACATTCCTCAAAAGATGTGTAGAAATTTTAATGCGTTGAAAGTTGTTATTGACAGGATCAAATTTTCCAGAAGAAATGTCTAATAATCCATGATATAACTGTTCCAGATAATTCATAAGCTGAAATGAATCATTAAAACGTCCAGTGAGTGTCATCACTTCGCTTACTTCAGCATAATCTACATCTGGCATTTCGTGTTTAAGATACTCACACATTTGCTTGGCATCCATATGATTTAAACTATCTTTATAATCACTAGTCATATGCCTGTAACCTTTATAACAAAACGCACAATCTTGAGGACAAAGCTGCATAGGGTTTAGCATAAGTAAAGTTTCTTTTTCTGCGTTTGTTGTTATGTATGCTAAGGTTTTTATTGGGTCTATCACAAATAGAGACGACAACTCTGCAACTTTTGTACCATCAATATAGATACCATTTTTGGATAAATTGAACCGTGTTGAAATCTTAGGGGACTCATTTTCCCAAAATTCAGGTACAATTCTTAGGGCAAGGCGTCTGTCATTTACTACTCCCGCAACTCTTATATACCTAGTAAAATCTTTATAGTTTGTTGAGTTTGTTAAAAGTTCTAAGGTTTCTTCATCTTCTACTTTTACACCGCAAACCATCAATGCGGTTCTATAAACAAGAGATGATATATCCTCGTTTGTTGCAAATGAGTATTTTTTTATGATTTTTTCGATTTCAGTATGACTATAATTAAAACGAACATTTTCATTAACCTCAGGAACCTTGTAACCAGCAATCGTATTAAAATCAACCATTTTATTTTCCTCCTATTAGCCCATGACGGGCAATTACGACACCAACCAAGCATGAAAATGGGTTGGTGCAATTACATAATAACTACTTAACATACAGCAACGCAGATGATAAAGTATGGATGCAGAGAT
>Ga0123355_10000357_pt1 | contig 59250 bp, 47 predicted proteins | sample TergutEmb28metaG_3_FD_89872 | JGI IMG/M metagenome (GOLD analysis project Ga0123355, IMG submission 89872) | Embiratermes neotenicus P1 segment gut microbial communities from Petit-Saut dam, French Guiana - Emb289 P1 | ecosystem: Host-associated > Arthropoda: Insects > Digestive system > Gut ... | reverse complement strand
TTTTGCCAATTGAGGCGGCTCTGACGCGGCTTGCCATTAAGGCAAGCAAGGAGGGGCCAACGAAAAGTGGTGAAAATCTGACCGAAAAGGCGCCGTTGGCGGGGTTGAATACAGCTTCTTATTGTTGATTCTTGATTTTTATCCCAAAAATACCGCCTACAAAACCATCGGTATTTTCATTCTTGTGCTGAAACTTTATAGTTATTTCCTGGGCATTACCGGCCGTGTATTTTTCAGGGATGGCGCGGGTAACGGTATAAAAGGGCGTTTTTTCTCCATCAGACACTGTAGTTTCTTCTAGGAAAAATTCCCCGTTTATATAAATTGCCCATACACGTCCCTTGTCTGCCTTGGAAAGCGTCAAACACAGTATGTTTTCCTGGTTTGCAAAAATCGGCATTGTGTACTCAAACCAACACCCCTTACCCTGGGCATGACGATATGAGCGCCCATTCCACGACCCTACAGAGGATTTATGGGATTGCAATTGATACTTGCCTTCATAGGCGTGGTTGTCAAAGTTGGTGAGATACGCTGCGCACAAAGCCATTTCTCGCTTTTCTTCTTCCGCGGCGGCCATAGCGGCCTTTATTATGGGGGAGTTAGGCTCTGTTAGCATGAAGTACAAGCCATAGCGGTTTTTGTACTGCTTATAATGGGGGGTGAAAATGAGGGTTTCGTCTAGCTCCGTACCTTTTAGTTCGAATTGTAGCGCTGTGTCATCGGTACAAGCTATACGCACAAGATTGTTTGCTAGGTTTTCCTTCCACTGGGTAGCGGTCTGCCCATTGTTGACAATAAGCATAGAAGGCGCAGTAGTATCTCGCACGGCCACTTGTACCAATATCCCATTAGGGGAGTACTGGCTCATATTTATATCACCCATGGCCGCGCTAAGCACCACAGGCCCATAACGGAATGCCGTAATATTGGAATTGTACGCCAACGAATGGTATGCCACCACTGCAGGGAACGTGAGGGAAATTGTATCGCCTTTTGCACAATTGTTAATGACAACATATCCGTCTTTTATCACAGGTGAAGTTATAACCGCGTTGTTTTTAACCACGGTGGGCGCACCATTGCACCAGTCTGGTATGCGGAAGTATAGCTCCGTAGGTTGTACAATGTCGCTACCGTCTAATGCATCAACAGTGAAAGTAACCAGGGAGTTATATGGGATATTGGCCTCTTGTGTGAGTTTTATGTTAAGGGCCTCATCTGTGAAAACAGAGCTAAAATACATATTTACATATACCCGCTCACTAAACGGGAAGTAAATAGAGTCACCCAATTTTGCAAAACTTTCCACCCCTGTGCCTATACAGCACCAGAAGCGGTTAAAGCCAAATAGCTTGTTGTACCCAGTGCCCATGGGTTGGAAATAGGTCATATGCCCTGTTTCGGGGTTTTGGGAAGATAAAATCACATTAATAAACGCATTTTCGTAATAATCGGCGTATTTTATTTCCTTTGTCACGATAAATAACTCGCGGGCGAGTTTTAACATGTTGTGGCCGTTGCATGTCTCGTGAGTGTCGTCTCGGTTGATGGACTCTGCCATCACTTCTGGGGTGCGGAAATGCTCGCCCACACTATTGCCACCCGTGATATAGGAGTGGTTTGCCAGCACAATGTCAAAGAAGTTTTTTGCCGCTACAAAGTATTTATCCAGGGATGACTTTTCTTCTTGTGTAAGCGAATCATAAAATTGCGACTCATTTTTTAAGGTGGTATAGCGTTTTAATGCACCAATAAACTTGGGGATTTGTGTATTGGCATGACGGCCGGGTAATACGTCTTGCCCCCCGGCAAGTGCGTCAAACAGGGACAACTCATCGAAGCACTCGGCGCTGATTTTAAACTTTGGGTCGCGAGTAATGCGGAATAGTTCGTAAAGGGCATCGTTCATGCCGCCATATTCGATGTGGAGTAGTTTTTTTCGGTTTTCATCGCTATATTGGGTAGCCCGCACATTGTAAAAATACTCGCCAAAGCGCTTGGCAATATCTAGTGCAACTGTCCCGACTAGGTCGTCCTCTACGTTTTTATGAATATCCAGCAAACCAGCAAGCACCTTGTGTAGGTTATACCACGGTACCCACACCGTGCCGCTGGTGGGTAGTCCTGTGCCTCCCGTTAGCCCGTCAAACTCATCCAGCCGCCCGTCCCCAAAGGGGGCGATATATCCCTCCCGGTCGGGATATTTTTTTGCGAAGGCATCTTGGCATTCTTTTAACCCCAGCACAGCAGTGCGAATGCGTTGCAGCAGTTGGGGTGCGTATTCGTCTTTTTTCCTATAGGCCATACCTAGTGCAGACAGGTAGTGCCCAAACATATGCCCGCGGAAGTTATACTCCAGCGAGCGCTCCCATGTGGGCTCTCCCTGTAAATCGTCGTAAGGTACTGCCCCCGCGGGTCGTTCAAGCCCTGCCGTTGTGTAAAAATGTGCAAGGAAGCGCAGCGGTTCTAGGGAAAGCAAGTTTTGCGTGTTTAATTTCTCGGCATTCAATAAAAATGGGTCTGTTATCATAGGGTACACCCCTTATACATAGGTTACACGGCCTTCTGCGGCTTTTGTCATACGGTCCATAATGGCTATGCCAATGCCGTCTTGTACAAACCCTTCAGCAAAAATCACATCCACGCCTATCGCGTCAAATTGGCGTAGGGTGGCGTATAGGTTTTGCGCTATGGTTTCCAGCGAGGCCTTGGGGCCTAGGGTTATATAGTTTATGTGCTTGTGTTGCAAGCTTTGAATAAGCATGGCTTGCGTTTCATCAGTCACAAGTATACCCATGCGCTGGTTATACATTTGTTTGCATTGGCCTTGTATATATGCGGCTATTTCGCTGTCATTTCCTATTAAAAGCGTCATGGGCGCTTTTGGCGCATAGTGGCGGTATTTCATGCCGGGCGAACGCGGTGGGGTTTTGTTCTCTTGCACAGCCAGGTGTGAGTCAGGCGCTTCTTTACTAGGTGTATGCATATCTGGTTGGTGGGTTTTAATGCCTGTGGCATTGGCTATCATTTCAACCGTTATTGCCCCAGGGCGTAGTACTACCGGCGCAGGCCCAGTTACATCCACTACCGTGGACTCTAGCCCGCCCGGTACTGCACCACCATCTAATATATAGTCGATTTCACCCTTAGCAAAATCACCGGCCACATGCGCGGCTATGGTGGGGCTGGGGGTGCCGGCCAAGTTGGCGCTGGGCGCAGCTACTATGCAGCCAGATGCTTTAATTAAAGCAAGGGCCAGCGGGTGAGATGGCATCCTAATGCCAACTGTTCCGGCTGTGCCCTTGGGGTGGCCGCCTACCCATAGCGGCAGGTCACGGTTTTTTTTGGCGACAAGAGTCAGCGGCCCCGGCCAAAAAGCCTTTATTAAGGCGCGTGCATAGGGGGGTGGGTCTTCTGTTAACCGGAAAAAAACCTCGCTATCTGCTATGTGCATGATAAGTGGGTTATCTCCTGGGCGGCCTTTTGCGGCGTATACGCGGGCTACGGCTGTGGGGTTAAATGCATCTGCGCCCAGGCCGTATACCGTCTCTGTTGGGAAGGCCGCAATACCGCCGCTTGCTATTATTGCTGCTGCCTCGCTTACTGCTTCACAGCCACTTGCCATTTTTACTGTTTTGGCGGTATCCACTATGCCGCTCCGCAGCATTTTTTGTATTTCTTACCGCTTCCGCATGGGCAAGCCTCGTTGCGGCCGGTTTTTGCTTCGTTGCGCACTATGGTGTGTGAGCGCTTTTGCTCTGTATACAGTTCTTTTTGCCGTTCGGGGGTGAAAATCTCGTCCCATTCTGGTAGGCCGTACAGGTCGTCTGCTTTATATTCCACCATTTGTTTGTAAAGCCTGTCATATTCGATATCGAAGGCTACCATTGTATCCTCTTCGATTTCTTCCAGGGTAGGCACCCCATCTACGGCTTCGTGGATACCGTCTAGGAAGGCAAACATGTATGTGGGGGTTAGGCGAAGGCTCTCGGCCAACTCTGACACGGTGCCTTCTAGGCGGGTGGTTTTGTTGCGTAAGATGTTTGCATATACTACTTTTTCTTTGGCGAGATATTCGTCCCATACGTGTTTTACGGGCTCGCCTCTTGTGTCTAGTGAAATGCGTTTCCATGCGTCTTGTAATGGCATTTTTTCACGTCCTTTGTACTTTGTAGTTTGGGTTTATGCGGCATTTTACTCTATGTGACTGCAACTTGTACAGACATGTGTGGTACAATCCCAACAATTATAAATTCAGCACCTAACATTTAAGCTTACACAAGGAGCGTTTTGCCAACAATGAGCTATGTAAATTTCACCAACGTAATACGCGATTATAAGCAAGGCGATATGACTATCCGCGCGCTGGACGGCGTATCATTCGAGTTAGAAGACAGCCGCTTTAGCGTAATAGTTGGCCCTTCTGGTGCCGGCAAGTCCACAATACTCAACATCCTTGGCGGGATGGACCATGCAACCGGTGGCACAATAATGGTAGGCGACCGTGATATAACCCGCCTAAGCCGCCGCCAGCGTACTACCTACCGCCGTGACGATATAGGCTTTGTGTTCCAGTTTTACAACCTAATCCAAAACCTGACCGCACTAGAAAATGTTGAGCTTGCATCCCATATCCGCAGCCAAGCCGCTGACCCAAAAGCCATACTTGATGAGGTAGGGCTGTCGCATAGGTTAAACAATTTCCCTGCCCAGCTTTCTGGTGGCGAGCAGCAGCGGGTAGCTATTGCCCGCGCCTTGGCCAAAAACCCTAAGCTATTATTATGTGACGAGCCTACCGGTGCACTTGACCATGAAACCGGCAAGGGGATACTCATGACATTGCAAGAAGCCAGCCAAAAAGGTATGACCGTGGTAGTTATAACTCACAACACAGCCATCACCCCAATGGCCAACCGTATTGTAAAAATTAAAAGCGGCAAAGTAGAATCTGTAATAGACAACCCATCACCTATACCAGTTTCAGAGATTGAGTGGTAAATCATGAGCCCTTTTTGGAAAGACATATATCGCGAAATTATAGCCACAAAAAACCGCTTCATCTCCCTGCTAATGATATCGTTGCTGGGTGCTTTTGTTGTGGTGGGCATACATGCGACGGCTATCCATATGCGTGATGCGGCAGATGCAGCATACAGGCGTGCTAACCTATACGATTTGCAGCTAAGGCACCCACTTGGCTTTACCCAGGATGATGTAATCGCAATTAGCGAGGTATATGGCGTTGAGCAAGCAATGCCGGCAAATATTATTGATGTATATGTATATGTCCGGGGTGTTAGGCGCGTAATGCGTACATATTCTTATACCGGTCCTAATCTCAGTTCCAGCACCAGCGGTATCATTGACCCAGTTAACGCGCCTATATTGCTAGAAGGCCGTTGGCCCGCTTCGCGTGGCGAGATTGCCGTAGAACGGCGGTTTTTGCGCGAAGGCGGGCTTGCTATAGGGGACGAAGTTGTACTTAGCCATGGTGATATGGCGCGGTTTTTTACGATTTTTGCGGATGACACATTTACCATAACCGGCATAGCCGATTCGCCACTTTACTTGACTGGCGAGCGGGGCAACACCACGCTGGGTGACGGCTCTATCCGTTACTTTGCTTTTGTGTATACGGGGGCCTTTGTCTCGCCGGTGTATACGGATATTTATGTAATTATGAATGGCTCAAGAGATATCCATCAGGTATCGGATGCTTATAACGCCGCAGCCCTAAAGTGGCGTACACAGATGCAAGATTTCCTTAGCGGTGGTATAGGCGGGTTTGTGTTTACGCGGCAAAATGGCATAGCATTTGAATCATATTTCCAAGACACGCTGCGCCTAGAAAGCGTGGGCTATGTATTTCCGCTTGTATTTTTCTTGGTTGCGATATTGGTAAGCCTAACAACCATGACCCGTATGATAGAAGAACAGCGCGGGCAAATAGGCATTTACAAAGCTCTAGGGTACAGGCCCGGTGCAATACTGTTAAAGTACATAAGCTATGCGCTTATTTCTGGCTTAGCAGGTGGGCTTGTTGGCGCGGCACTGGGTTCGCAAGTGATACCGCGCATTATTTTTGATGCATACGGGCACTTATACAGCATGCCCGAGTCTAACCATGCCATCCCTTGGCGGGTTGCGGTTGTTGCGGTACTTTCTTCGGTGGCTTCTGTTACGGTGGCTGTGATATTTACTTGCATCACAACTGTGCAGGGCGAAGCGGCCAACCTTATGCGCCCAAAGGCCCCAGAGCCGGGCAAGCGCGTGTTAATTGAAAAAATCCCAGCCATATGGAAGCGGCTGGGGTTTATAAGCAAGGTAACATCGCGTAATATTTTTAGATACAAGCGGCGGTTTTTTATGACTTTGGCTGGGGTTGCTGGGTGCACGGCTCTACTTGTGACGGCTTTTGGGTTGGGTGACTCTATAGGCAGTGTGGCTAGGTTGCAATTTGAGGATATTGTTACCTACGATGCCCGTGTACACACGCGGGAGCTGTCATATGCTGGCCAAGCAGAGCTGCTGGTGTTGGCTATGCAGCCAGGACATGCCGCGGATGCACTGTTCATCCGCGCAATGGCCGCCGATGCGCATACAGATGCTGGTGGGTTTCCTGCTACGGTTATAGTGCCGGAGGATATGACCCGCTTGGCGGATTTTATTAATCTAGTAGTCCCAAGTTTTGGCTTTATGTCTCAATCTCGTTTTTCATCGCCCAATTTAATGGTAAATTATCGTACATTTACACAACCCGGCGTAATAGTTACAGAAAAGTTGGCCCGTGAAATGGGGATACGCGCCGGTGATAATTTCACCATCACTATGGGGGATGGCTGGTCATATACCATTTATGCTGCTGCTATTGTGGAAAATTATTTGCTTCATTACATATACATGCCGCCAGAGCTGTATAGCTATCTATTCGGGCGTGCATTGCGCCCAAACGGCTTGTTTATAGCCGGCGATATAAACACCACTGCACTTAGGGAGCACGCTCTTGTGCTGGGCATATCCAACACAACCTGGATGCGCGAAAACCTAACCCAACAAACAGATGCTTTGGGCATTGTGACTATTGTGCTGATGGTGATGGCGTGCATCCTAGCCCTGGTAGTACTGTTTAACCTCACAGAAATAAACATACTAGAGCGCAAGTGCGAGCTGGCAACAATAAAAGTGCTGGGCTTTATGGATATCCAAACTGCTATGTACTTGTATAGGGAGAACATGGTCGTGACTGCAATGGGTATAGCAGTGGGGTTGGTGGCCGGGGTTTTCCTAAATGGATTTATCCTTACTACTGTTGAGATAGATATGTTAAAGTTTCCGCATATTATTTTCCCTATGAGTTTTGTATTGGCCGGTGGGATTTCATTGTTGTTTGCGCTGGTTGTGAATGTACTGACTTACCGCAAGCTTGTGGCTATAGATATGGTAATGTCGCTCAAGAGTGTGGAGTAACATATAAGAGCGCGGTAACTGTCACATTAGACAATTGCCGCGCCCTTGTTTCGTTTAATTGATATCAGTAGATAGTCTTACACTACCGTAGCACTGCCAACGGATGAAATTGGTAGTTGAATATATTATTTCGCCGTCCACAATCAAGTTAACTTGTCGTTGGCCGCCCCACGGTACTGGGCTCATGAATGTATTGGCCAAGCTTTCCGCCAACAGTAGCCCGTCATCACCTTCAAAATAACCCAGGAACTCGGGGGACAGAGTCAGTTCTATTGTGCGGTTTATCCACCACATATACCACCCAACGGAACTAGAAGACGACCCTGCTGGAGATGTTTCAAGTGACTCTGCCATTGTTTCGATAAGATTAAACCCAACGAATTCTGCTAGCTTAATGTTATTTAGCTCTGCCCATACATAGAAGACATTGTTGATAGAAACTTCATTATCGGCACTGTCATCTGCCACGGCAACAACAATGCCATCATCTACTACATAAAACACACCAGTCCCATAAAAGAAATAATAGAAGTCAGGCATGTAGTCCGAGCTTGATGTAGAAATATGGTGATACATATTATGCCCTTCGGCAACATAAGATACGACACTCGCTGTCCGGCTGGCAGGGTCCCAATATACCGATGCGCCTAGTGCTTCTGCCACCATTCTTAGTGGTACCATAAACTGGCCATTTATTTGTTGCCATGGTATGTCTGAGGCGGCAGAAAGGCCATTTAACCAGATATATGGCTCACCGGCATATATCCGTAAGGAGCGATAAACACCTGTTATATATGCCGTGTTAGTATGGGTATCCCAACATACATGAAAACCCATCTCCGCGAAAACTTCGTGTATAGGCACCATTATGCGGCCGTTAATAATCACAGGGCCTTGGTCATGGAAGGATACGGGGCTGCCGTCGACTTTTACAATCACCGGGGTGCTTGCATCCACGGATACCGGAATAATAATTGGTAGAATTAGGACTATTGCAAGCACAATAATAGCACAGTAAATTTTTTTGCTCATAGTTCGCCTCCAAGTCATTATCACGCCTACATTGTTTACCAATTAATATTCCTAAACCCAACATATATCTCCCCAGGCTGCATTTCCCCATAGTGGTACGCGATCAACTCCGAAGCCGTAACCAACTGAAAGCCATCTGCAATAAGCCGCGGTATAACCATACGCATAGCCTCCACTGTAGTAGGGTGGATATCGTGTAATAAAATTATCGAGCCTTCGGTGACGCGCCGCATGATGTTGGTGTAAACTACATCTGCGTCACGGTTATACCAGTCTTGCGGGTCAACAGACCAATGCAGTAACGAGTATCCCATGTCACGGACGGCGTTGATTGCATTATTGTTATGCTGCCCAAAAGGTGCACGCATTATGGGCGGTGGGGTTTGGCCTATTACTGCTTCTATTTCTTCACTGGTGCGGGTAATTTGGGTGGCTATAGCGGCTGCGTTGATTTGGGTAAAATTGCGGTGGTCCCAAGAATGGCCAATGACCTCGCTGCCCATGGCTACGGCCCTGATAAGCAGCTCTGGGTGGCGGTTTATGCGGTAACCCAGTACGCAAAAAGTTGCCCGCGCGCCATACTGCTCTAGAATGTCTAGGATTTTGAGTGTGTACGTGCTTGGCCCGTCGTCAAAAGTTAGGGCTACCATTGGCCTGTGAGGCGGCTCTACTATACCCAGCTCCACACCCAAGAGGAACGCCTCATCCAAGTCCTCATATGGCAAAAGTATATACACAAAGTCCAAACCCCATGGTGATATCTCGGGGGTGAGCAGCACACCCAGGCCCTCGTGCTCCATAATAACATGCGTTAGCCAGCTATCATCTATCATATCTAAATAAGGTGCCGACTCTGGGGCATGGGCCAATAAGGCCCCTGCCAACAAAGAAAGCACCTTGTCTATTTTAGTCATATCTATAATATCCGCGATTTCTAGCACCGCGCCTGTGTGAGTGTCCTTAACCAGACTCTCTGCTACAGCTATATCATATGGGGTAGCAGAATGGCGGAAAAACCCCCATGTCATAAAGCCGGCATACCGCCCGGCAACAAGTATGGTTTCTGTGTTTAGGTCAAGCTCGCCAGGCTCGGGTGGGGCTTCTATTATTTCTGGTTCTTCGTCATCGTGCTCGTGAGTATCTTGGGTGGCGGTGTACTCTTGCATCACATACAGGGGGACAATGGGTACCATTATATCCGCGCCGGCGTTGCGGTCGCCCCGTGGCGAGTGACAGCTTATTACGGTAATAAGAATAACCATTGCCAGCACTGCCAGCCAAAAACCCTTACTTCTCACAATGATGCCCCCCAAGGGGCACTGCGCCCCGAAATCTGCTGAAAAAAGTATAATCTACAAATATGGTTTCGTCAAAGACATTGATGAGATTAATATTGAATATAACTCTAATTCTATTTTATACGAATCGTTAAAATTTAATCGTTGGACTTCTTGTGAAATGAGACTTTTTTATTATTGTGCGTAAGACATGATAATTCGCGGGGGCGGCTGGCATATAGTGTAAATATCTTCATAAACCCAAAGGGGCCAGAAATGAAGCAACTTACCATATGTACCCGCCGTTACAACCAGCAATTGGAGGATTTTGCCGCCTGTGCAAAGGAAAGTGGCAGCATAACTATGCTTAAGCTTGACTGGGACGGGGGGCTTTTTTCTGCTTGCTTCAAGTATGACCATACGCGGCTGGCTTTTGTGAAAGAGTTAATGTCACTACTTGTAGATATAACCGTACAAGAAAACCCTATATATCAGCACTCCCCAAAGCTGCAAAGTATAGCCTACGACTTGCGCAAGACCCCGTTATATCAAGCAGAGCAAGATAGCCTTGCCCAGTTTCTTAAACATAGCCGGGTAATGCATTTGGAAGGTTATGCGACTTTCCGTATGGCGCAATACCGCGAAAAGCTGGATATGATGTCTTATACACTGATTAAAAAACTAAAACTTAACCAGCAGGACTAGTATTATATGCAAATAATGGTTATTATAGGTTATGCGAGAGGGGTGCGCAAATGGATAAATTAATCGAAGGCTTGCTAAACATAGAGCAAAACGCAATTGCAAGCCTTGCAGAGCTGGACGAGGAGCGCGTTATCCAGACCCGGCTAACACAGGCCGAGATAGCCCGCCTTATGCAGCAAATCACACACACAACAAACCTGGCTATAGAGGACATAAAAAACGAAGCCAAGGCATCTCTTGCAGTTGAGCTTGCCGCACTAGAAAGCGAGTATCAACAAAAAGCAGCACATTTGCAGGAGCTATTTACAACAAATGCAGAGCCGTGGCAAATGCAATGGGTGAGTCATGTATTAGACATACCAGAAAGTAGCTCTTAACCATGAATTACGCCGCATTAAACGCAAAACTAAGGGCTATGAGCGCAAAAACCCCAAGCCCACAAGCCAGTAAAGTCGTGTATCTGGCGGCTATAAACATATGCCGGTATATCCCTGACAAGCCATTAAAGGATTTTATAGTAGAAGCTGCCCGTTTTGCCACTGGCGATGTTAACATTCACTGCTATACAACCCAGTGGAAAAGGCTTAACCGGCTGGACAAGCCCAACCGCGTTGCCCTAAGAAGCATACAGGGTGCAGAAATTGACCTAAATAACATCCTATGGATGTACCGGTTAAAGCGGTATCACCGCGTAACAGGTGATGGAACATATGGTTACCTTGTGCCTATCCGCTACAGGCTATGCCGCGAAACCACCCGCCGCATGGCCGACTGTGTCACCCCCAAGGCGTTGCTAGACGAAGTATTAAACAGCCCATATGCCACAGATTTTAACATGTTAATAAAAGAAGGTTTTGACAGGACAAGTGCACAAACACCAGAGCAGATGCTGGCAAATGCCATTTGCCGCAGATATCAAGCGGCCGCACGCCGCTATCCAAACTCCCTAGCCCCGGCGCTGGCATACCTAAGAAGGTGATACACATGGTAGAAAAGATGAAGTACATAAGCATTACAGGTCACATTGCCAACATGAATCATGTGGTTAGCCGCTATATATCGCGTTACGATATACAGTTGGAGGCGGCTCCGCACTACCCTGGGCAGATGGAGCCATTCGCGACCATAAACCCATACACCGCTACATTGCAAAAGGCCGAAGATTTCTTGCAAATGCTGGGCCCTGCACCAGATGTTTATGTGCCAATGACCGGTGCTGAGGCTGTAAACTTGATAGAAGCGGCGCATATGGCCTACGAGCAACGTGGTGACAGGCTGCGCCAGTTGGAAGACGAGCGTATGTTTATAGCGGCATATATCCATAGGCTGCAACCATTCGAGAACTTTGACGCACCCATTGCACATGTAGAGTCCATGAGCAATGTCCATCACAGGTTTGGCCGTATGCCCATAGACCACTTCCGCCAGTATGAAACATTCTTGCATGACGACGAAAGAATCTTATTGCACATATGCAAGCGTGGTAAGGAGGTCATATGGGTGGTGTATTTTACACCGTGTACCCACAAAGACGAGGTTGACGCGGTTTTTGCATCCCTTAGCTTTGAAGCAATCCCACTGGCCTTGGCGGCCAATGGCAATTTACTGGACGCAAACGCTACATTCCCAAGTGCACTATTAAAGTACTGGCATGGGCGGCAGGTTGCCTTGGAAATGGAAATACTGGCCCTTACCCAGCAAAGCCTGGAAGATGCCGTAGGCAACAAAGACAAGATATGTATAGCATGTGAAAAAGTACGGGCCCTGCACGCTGCCTTTGACGTAAAAAAACATGCCGCACTTAGCAAAGGCCGCCGTATTTTTACCTTTGTAGGATGGATGGCCGAAAAAGATGCAAAATCCCTGGAAGCAGAGATAGACAGCGACGAGCTGACAGTATTCACACGATATGGAGAGACTGCCGACTCGCCACCAATCAGCCTAAGAAACCCGCCAATAATACGCCAGTTTGAGTTTTTTACCCGGCTGTACGGCCTGCCTGCATACGATGAAATTGACCCAACACCCTTGCTTGCCATGACTTATACGTTGTTGTTTGGGCTTATGTTTGGGGATGTGGGGCACGGGTTGGTGCTTGCGGTCATTGGTATGTATATGTTGCATGCTTTGGACAGGCCCCTGGGGGGCATATTGACTGTGGTGGGGGTATCGTCTGTAGTGTTTGGTTTCCTTTATGGCAGTATTTTTGGGTTCGAGGATATTTTGCCCGCTTTGTGGCGCAGGCCAATGGCGGATATCACTGGCACACTGCTGTTTGCGGTGTATGTAGGTGTTGGCCTTATTGTGCTTAGCATGTGCCTACATATGCACAATGCCGCAAAAGCCAGGCGGTTTGGGGACTTGCTGTTTGGTGCCAATGGAGTTGCAGGTCTACTGTTTTATGGCGCGGTGCTGATGCTGGCTTATAGGGCACTTTTTGGGGGGTATCGCCTTACAACGCCGGTTGTGCTGCTGGCAGTGCTGCCGCTTGTATTTGTGGCCCTAAAACGCCCCATTGTAGGTTTTATAGAGAAAGATATAAAAAAAAGCACAGAGAACCAGCGGCTGGGGATGATGGTTTTTAACACGATTATAGAGCTGTTCGAGACATTGCTGACCTATGCAACCAACACAATATCGTTTGTGCGGGTAGGGGCGTTTGCAATAAGCCACGCTGGGATGATGCATGTTGTACTACAGTTGTCGCAGGGGGCTGCTGGCTCGCACAATCTTTTGATATTGATTTTGGGCAATGTGCTTGTCATGGCAATAGAAGGCTTGCTGGTTGGCATACAGGTACTTAGACTAGATTTTTATGAAATCTTTAGCCGGTTTTATACCGGAGGCGGACGGGGGTTTACCTCGAACAGGATTAGGAGGTTCTAGGTTGTATATTGTTATTGTTTCTTTGATGCTGGCCATTACTGTGGCCGGGCCTATTGTATTTTTTTATTTTGGCGAGCGCAGCGCTAAGCGTGGGAAGGCGGCACTGGCGGTTAACTTGGTGTCTTTTGTTGCGATGTTTTTGTTGGCGGTGGTTTTCATGTTTGGGCGTACGGCCTATGGTGCACCTGATGCCAATGGCGCTAGTGACATGGCGCTTGCGGCGGCGTTTATAGGTGCGGCGTTGGTTACGGGGCTATGCTCTATAGGTACGGGTATAGCGGTAAGCTCTGCAGCGGCGGCGGCAATAGGTGCTATTAGTGAAAACGAAAATAACTTTGGCAAGGCTATGATTTTTGTAGCCATGGCGGAGGGTATTGCTATTTATGGGCTGCTTATCTCGTTTATGATTTTGGGTCGAGTGTGATGACCTATGGCTATCGCAGGTGAGTATAAACTTTATGCTATAAGCGACGACCCGCACATCCTCACGGGGTTGGCACTAGCAGGTGTAGCCGGGATGCCAGCCCATACACCAGACGAGCTACACCAGGCGCTGGTAGGTATTTCCCCAGATATTGGCGTAGTAATTGTATCATCGGGCCTGGCGGCCAAAAGCGCAGATATCATAGAAAAGTACCGTGAAAAAAACACCATGCCACTAATAACAATAGTCCCAGAAATGAGTGACATAAAATGAATACAGAAAAAAAGCTGGAATATTTTGCAGAGACCATAGCCAGGGAAATAGAAGAAAAAAAACGCAAAGCACGCCAACAACTAGCCGCAGAAATGAACGAAACCGTATCTCAAGCAGTAGCCGAAGCCGAAGCCAAAGCAGAGCAGCAAATCCACATGCAGCGGCAAGCCATAAATAAAGCCAACAACAAGCGTATAACAGAGGCCAAAACTCAAGCACGCCGCGCGCTTACATCCCTACGCGAACAGTTGGCCGCTGAGCTTTTTTATGAAATTAAGACAGAAATAATCGCATTTACCAACTCGCACGACTACGAGAGTTACCTGGTTAGCAGTATAAAGGCGGCTCTATTACAGTCCCAGGCCCAAGCGCAGCACCTTTTCGCATATGTGCAGCTACCGCTAAGTATAGCAATTCCCCCTTTAAACGGTCCTGACCGAGCCGAAAATAGCGAACGCTTCAACGCTTTTTCGGCGACAGGCGGGGCCGATTTAAAGGTGAATTGCTATAATCTAGACCTAGAGCACATCCAAACTTCTACCGGTCTAGTCCCAGAGCCTGGAGATGAAAGTGAAATAGGCGGCTATAGGTTGCTTTCTCAAAACCGCAACATAGCGGTGGATAACACTTTCAAATCACGCCTAGCAAGTGCAGCAGAGGCATTTATGGCAAGTCTCCTATAACAACTAAATTCGCTACACGCCACAGGAGGACAAGATGGCAAAAGGCATAATCCGCACAATAAACGGCCCTATAATATCTGTAAGAGAAGAAACCCCCAGCTTCTTTGTGTCAGAGCTGGTAATGATACAGCACGATAACAAGCATCTTCCGGGCGAGGTTATAGCACTGCACACCCACCGCGTAATAATCCAGCTATTCGAAGACCCGACTGGGCTAACAGCCGGCCTTACGGTTATGGGCACAGGCCATCCTATGTCCGTACACTTGCGCCCTGGCATAGTTGGCAATATCTTCGACGGCATACAGCGCCCGCTGCATGTAGAAAAGCACATATCCGGGCGGAGTCTAACCTTGCCCCCCAAAAAACACAGCCAAGACCAAACCACGCCCAAGTGGCATACAAACATAACCGTAGCTGTTGGCCAACATATCAGTGCCGGCGATACCTTCGCAGAAGTACAAGAAACACCGGCAATAACCTACCGGGCAATGGTACCGCCAGGCATGTCTGGTACGGTAGAGTCATGTCTGCCAAGCGGCTCATATACAACGGACACCGCACTTGTTACTTTAATCACCCAAGATGGCCCGCAAGACCTAAGTCTTTCGCAGCGGTACCCTATACGCGAGCCGCGCCCTATATCTGCCCGCATGGCCCCAAGCCGCCCGCTAATAACCGGCCAGCGCATAATAGACAGCCTATTCCCCATAGCCAAAGGCGGCACGGCGGCAATACCGGGCGGTTTTGGCACAGGCAAGACCATGACCCAGCACCAGATAGCAAAATGGGCAGACGCGGACATTATCGTATACATTGGCTGCGGCGAAAGAGGCAACGAGATGACCGAAGTGTTGGAAGACTTTGCACGCCTAATGGACCCGCGTACAGGCAAGCCCATGCTGGCCCGTACAATCTTGATAGCCAACACATCGGATATGCCTGTAGCCGCCCGCGAGGCCAGTATCTACACCGGCATGGCCTTGGCAGAGTGCTACCGCGACATGGGCTACCATGTAGCTCTGATGGCCGATTCTACTTCGCGCTGGGCAGAAGCATTAAGAGAAATTTCTGGCCGCTTGGAAGAAATGCCGGCAGAAGAAGGCTACCCGGCCTATCTTGCAAGCAGGCTTGGCAGCTTTTATGAACGGGCTGGATATGTACAAACCTTGTCCGGGGCAGAAGGCTCCATAACGGTTGTGGGAGCGGTATCCCCACAAGGGGCGGATTTTTCTGAGCCTGTGACCCAAAATACCAAACGCTTCGTGCGCTGCTTTTGGGCACTTGACAGGCAACTGGCATATGCCCGCCATTTCCCTGCCATAGACTGGATGGGCAGCTATACCGGCTATACAAGCGACTTGGACCCGTGGCTAACCCAAAATGTAGGCCCGGCTTTTCCTGAGCTACGTACGCGGATACTAGAGATATTGCAAGAAGAAAGCAGCCTTATGGAAATCGCAAAACTAATAGGTGCCGACACCCTGCCAAGCCGGGAGCGCTTGGTACTGGCAATAGCGCGGGTGATACGCCTAGGCTTTGCACAACAAAACGCATATCACCCCACAGATGTGTATACGCCGTTGGCTAGGCAACAGACAATGATGGAAATCATCTTGCACTTATACGATACATGCCAAAGCCTACTAGACACAGGCTTAGAAATGGATAGCATACAAAAAGGCGGCATCTTCGAGTGTGTGATTGCCGCCAAGTACAAAGATATAGACAACGAGGATGAGATGCGTCAAGGATATTTTAATGAAATTAACGGGTTTAGTGAGCGGGTTGTAGCGTTGTAGCTATAAATACAAGATATTTCCCCCCACATGTGCGCATATAATTAAAAATCAACGCCACACAGGGGCAAACCATGACAAAATTTTTGCTTAAAAGATTGCACAGGTGGCGCATACGCCGCAGCCGCGGCAAACCCCGCCGCCCAGCGCCGGCACCTGCCCGCTATCCCACACGTTCCCACAAAAAAGCTCGGCAACCGGCTTGGGTAATCCCAAGGCGATACATAGCACTTATGATGGTACTAATAGCCATAGGCGCATTCGTTTACAGCTATTACCGCTTCGACCGTACAATACTCCCCCTTGTACTAGAAGCCGCAGAACTACACTTACAAGCAGAAATGAACAACGTAATCAACCAAGTAGTGCACGAGATAGTGGCAGAGCGAAATATAACATCTGCAGATTTTGTGTTAAAACACAACTTTGCCGGCGATGCCGGGCCCGTACTGTCTATTAACACAGTCCTGGTAAACGATATAAGCAACGCCGTGGCCATGCGCATCTCACATAGGCTAAACAATATGGAGCCCGAGACCGTATCTGTACCCATGGGCATGGCTTTTAACCTGGATACACTGGCCCAAGTTGGCCCGCGTGTTAATTTCCGCATGGCGCCAATAGGCAACGCTTTGGTAGGTTACGATTCGCGTTTTGCGGCGGTGGGTATAAACCAGGTGCATTTTTCTGTGTGGCTTACTATCGAATCTGAAGTGCGGATTATTAAGCTCATACATGGAATACACCATACACACGGCAGACCTTATAATAAAACGGCCCACTTGCGCTTGCTGTACATGACACTAATAACGGTTACGATTTTTGTCGGCTCGTCCACTACATAGAAAACACTGTAATTCTTGATAGGAATAAACCGTATGCCCTTTTGTGCTAGTAACACATCACTAACCAGTGCAAACCGCTTTGGCATGAGGTTTAAGCCGTCGATTTGCCGCCCCATCTCGTCTAGTAAGTCATATGCCGCTTTGGGTGAGTCCAGCTCAAAAGAAATGTAGTCCGCTATCTCCCACATTTCTTTTTCTGCTCTTGAGGATATGTCTACTCTATAGGTCATGCCTTTTGTATCCTTAGTTGCAACTCGTTTCTAATTTCCTTCATTACATCGCTGAAGGGTCTAACATTGCCTTGCTGCATATCCTCTAAGCCTGCTTCAATTTTCTCGTAAAATTCTTCTTTTGTAGTCACGTCGTAAGGTGGGGACGGCTCGCATACAAGCCGCATATATTCAATTACCCCTTGTAATTTATCCTCGGGTACTTGCTCTAATTGCCGTATCGCATCTTTACGTATCGCTACCATTGTCAACTACTCCTTCCAAGTCTAATCTTACATATGTATTATGCCACTAGTACTCATTGAATACAATCTCATTTATGGTAATAACGCTGTGATATGCACCTTTTGACTTGTCGCTATGCAGGATGATTTTCTTAACATACCGCTGTATAAACTGTTGCCGCTGGTCATTGTCTAGTGTTGTCCAGTTTTTGCGGAAGTTTGCTTTGATGCCGGAAGGGGTAAAAATGGCTTCCTTTTTCTTTTGTGCACTTTGTGTTAAGACTTGCCGCGCTTCAAGTTCGCTGCGCCGCTTGTTGCTTAGTTTCACCATGCCTTGGTAGGTGGTAAGGTCTATTGTATTGGATATGAACAGTCTCATTACTTCCTCTGTTTTCTCCTCTATCTCTTTTATTTCGGCGGCTATGGCAGCGGTTGGTGCGGTTGCTATATATGGTTGGGGATTTTCTTCATCCATGCTGCCCAAAAAGGCAAGGTCTTGTATGTTGGAAATGTACTGCTCAAATACCCGCTCAACTTTCTTATGTGATATTGCCCCGGCGGTGCATCCTTTTGGTTTAATGCCGCTACAGTAGTACGAAGGGTTTGCAGCGGATTTGCGTCCATCTTCGGCGTGTTCGTCTTTTCTGTAATTCCATTTTGTGGTGAACTTGTAGCCGCATATTGAGCAATATAATACACCACAAAAATATACACTACTTGTAGGGTGCTTTGTAAGTGATATGCGCCCTGTCCTTTTAATTTTTTCTTGTGTTTTGTAGTAAGTTGTTTCGTCAATTATTGCTTCGTGGTGCCCATCCACTTCGAAGTAGCGGGAAGAATCCCTTACGGCATAGCGCACTTTTCCAATATAGGTAGGGTTTGATAACATGCCGCTTATTGTTGTCATAGTCCACTTGCTGGCGCGTTTTGTATGTATGTTTTCGCTGTTTAGTATCTTTGTTATTTGTGAATAGTTTATATTTTCGTGCAGATACATGTCAAAAATGCGCCGCACGGTTGCCGCTTCTGTTTTGTTTATCTCTAGAATCCTGTTGCCGTTTATCTTTGTATAACCATATGCCGGAATATAATTGCTTAGCGAAAACCCTTCCTTTGCCTTGCGCTCTAACCCTAGACGCACCCGCTCTGCTAAGTTTTCGCGCTCAAACTCCGCGAAAATACCAACGATTTTTAGGAACATACGCCCTGTTGCGCTACTAGTGTCTATAGACTCTTGCAAGGAGTTAAACGCGCAACGGTTGGCGTTAAATAACTCGACTAACTCAATCAAATTTTTTGTTGAACGTGTTAAGCGGTCAATTTTGTAGACTAATACATTTTTAACCTTTCCGCTTGCAACGTCTGCAATTAGCTGTTTTATGGCGGGCCTGCCGTTTATATCTTTCCCGCTTATCCCTTCGTCTGCATATATGTTGTAGATGCTCCAGTCTTTCAATGTCGCATAGGCTCTTAACTTTTCCTCTTGCGCTCTTATGCTATAACCTTCTCGCGCTTGCTCGTCTGTGCTTACCCTTACATAGATTGCTGTGTTCATTGTACTTGCTCCAACTCGTTGATATACCTTGATTATATGACGCTAAAACCTAAAAAAGCCCGGCGACAGGCTTTTACGGACAATGTTATTTGCAGATATTATCAACCCAGTCCATTCATCCGCAATACATGTCACCCGCCATGTATCATTAGTAGATACAATAATAAGCGGCGTAGTACCAGACACATATTTAAACATGGATGGGCCAATATTAGGTTTTAATTGAAAAACCAAGGAGAAGCAGGTATACTACCCCATACTCATGTAAAATAATACCCATAATATAAGCAAGGAGCCGCTCCAGATGGACGCAGATATAATACGAACTATAATATTTTTGATAACGCTACTAATAATGGGTACCTTTTTTAGTGCGGCAGAGATGGCCTTTTCTGCCCTTAACCGTGCCAGACTAAAAAGTATGGTAGATGGCGGGACCAAGCGTGCCGCCCTGGCCCTTAAGTTGACCGACCGCTTCGACGAGCTGCTTTCTACTATGCTGATATGCAATAACTTGGTGGCTATCACCACTGCTACTGTCTCGGCGGTATTATTTATCCGGTTGTTTCCCATTCATGGTGCGCTTGTTTCTACTATAGTGGTGTCTGTTATCGTGATAGTGTTTACAGATATTTTCCCAAAAGCCTTGGCCAAAGAAGCGCCAGAAAGCGTAGCAATATTCTGCGCCCCTGTTGCGCTTTTTTTGATGACTATCCTCAAGCCCATTAACGCGATATTGGCAAAATGGAAAGCTCACCTGAGCCGCGTATTCATGAGCCGTACAAGGGAAGACGAAGATACAGAGCGCGGCTTTGGCAACCAAGCCCTACTATATATGGTAGAAGAAGCAGAGCAAGAAGGCACAATCAACGAAGAAGGCTCGCTACTAATAAGTAATGCCATAGAGTTTAACGACCTTAAAGCAGAAGACATACTAACCCCACGGGTAAACATTATTGGCATACCCGTAGGCAGTACCATAGACGAAGCCGCAGCCATATTTATGGAAAGCGGCTATTCCAGGTTGCCCGTGTACAACGAGTCTATAGACAACATAACCGGCGTAATACACATCCGTGACTTTATCAAGTGCGTAGGCCACAACCACCAGACCCTAGACAGCATAATAACCCCGGCTGTATATACAGTCATGTCCGCCAAGATAACAGAGCTGTTTAAGCTGCTGCAAAAGAAAAAAAGCCACATGGCCGTAGTAACAGACGAATATGGCGGCACAGAAGGCATAGTAACCATGGAAAACATACTAGAGCAGCTAGTAGGCGAAATATGGGACGAAAACGACGAAGTAATAGAAGAATTTACTCCACTGCCAAACGGCAGCCACAAGGTGCTGTGTGCCGCCGCAATAGAGAAGATGTTTGAATATTTTGATATGGAAGAAGAATCTGAAGTATCTACAGTAAGCGGCTGGATAATGGACCAGCTAGGCCGCACCCCAGAAGAAGGCGATACATTTGCTTATGACAAGCTGCAAGTGACCGTAACCAAGGCCGACCAACGCCGCGCAGAGGAGTGTATTATCACCGTACAGCCAAGCAATGAAGAAGAAGCGCCGGAGTAGCCACTCCCGGTTTTGATACTATTGGTAAAGGCGATTTTATTAATATTACAAACCCATTACAAATCGCGATAAATACATAAAACTCCCCAAATCCCCAATACTATGAAAGTCACAAAGTAGCATAGCATTCCAAGCCATGTCGCATTCTTGGCGCATTTAAACACAATTTATTGCGTTAAAGAAAGAAATATTACAGGATTGTTACAATTCTCTTAAAGTATTGTAAACCACACAATCCCATGGTATATTTCTCATGGTAGCAGGGAATGAAATGGTATTGATGTGCGCGAAGCTGCTGTTTTAGCCAAACGCACAATAAACCGCACGCACAATGTTACACGGGCATTACCCAAATGTTACAACCGTATAACAAATGTGTAACAGCGTTGACCATTTTAAAATCCCGGTGCTATACTACCAATATAAGCGGCTTTGCCGCAAAAAATGAAAGGAGGTACTGGTTTTTACGGGAAACGGCCTTACCACCATAGCAACACAAGCGGTGTGCAGCCAAACTACCGTCGTTTCGGGGTTATTTACCTTTAAAGCATTACCCCAAAATACAAAGGATAAACATCAAGGTATGCAACCCACGCGATATTTTAATATTAGCGTAAAAGAAACGGAACCTGCGTAAAAATTATTCGTCAAAAAATGCGTTACGGTTACGCGATTCAAAAACCGGAAAGGAGAAAGTATGAAAAGAAAAATCGCTTTATTGCTGGCTTTAATCATGATTCTTTCATTAATCCCAGCACAAACCTTTGCACAAGACCCTGCCAGAATGGGTACTGTCTCTGACCTTGTAACCTCAAGCACTTATCGCCGTCAATATGAAGCGGCCGGTGGTGCTCTTATGGGTAATAGGGTTGGTTGGACACACACCTCTGCACCTGTAGGCCAAGTAGACGTTACTAGCGGGGCCAGTGTAGTAACAGAAGTTACGTTCTACCCAGGTACTCCCACCGGGTCACGTTTGTTCACAAATGTTTCCCAAAACATTTTTGCTGCTGGCGAAACAACAGCAAGAGACTTATCTGCCTTGCCTTATGTAGCACCTTTTGCACCTACTGTGGCTGCAGGTTTTGCTCCTGACACAGATCATCAGTCTCGTTCTGCTGTATCAGCTACTCCGATACGCACACGTACCGAAGACCATCACTGGAGTGCAGACAATGTCTGGATTCACGCCGGTTGGGTTCTCCGCTACGTGCAAAATCCTGCTGGAGCATGGGTTATTGACTCATGGGTTGAGAATGGAGTTGCTTATTGGCGTTGGGATCCCGTATTCGTGCCATTGGTATTCCTTACCCCATCCGAAATGCCGCTTGGCATAACTGCTTTCCAATTAATTGGTGACCGCAGTGTTGACCCGCCCACACCAAGCATCTTAGCACCTGTTGATACCGTAACAGGTGTACGTTATCCAATAAGCCTGGATTTCCCCATTAACCGTCCTTCATTGTTTGGTGGACCATCTGGCTCTGGCATACCTCACCTGAATACAAATATTCGCGTGGGTTATGGCCGTGTAGCAGAAGAAGTAACTGTAAGCGTAGACCTTAACCGTCTTATCCGTGAAGGTCAGCGTACACAACAAGGCGGCGGCGGTATTTCTATCGTCATGAGAGTTGAGTTAACCGAAGGTGCTCGCTTCCCGCAAACAACCGTACGTCAATTGCTTCCAATGCACGCTCAAGTTACTCCATCTGCCCTTCTTGTAAACACAACATCTGTTGACAACGAAGGTGTAGAAATTCCATCACTGTCTGGTGCAAACGCACCTATCGCGACATTCGTACGCGAAAGCTACAGTGTAGGTTATGTGCATCTTGAGTTCCCAGTAGCTCCATCTCAACTGCTTAACGGTTGGTTGCGTTTCACCATGCCACTCGAAAGAGTACGCAACAGTGACTCTCACCTTATCGTACGCAACGGTTTCCCAGCCAACGCACCAATGCTGGTTAACGCAAGAGTTTCTACCCTTCCAGGTCGCGGAATTGATATCCGCTACGGCGATGTTGTTTACTTTGACAGCGTAGCTCACCTTAGCCATGTAACCATTGCTGAAGTAGGCCCACGTGCTCTTAGAACCAACTTGGGTAACAGAACTCTCACAAACCGTGTTATGGGCTTCCGCGGCAACTCAGCCGTAACTTATGGAACGGGCACAAGCTTCCCTAACCATATTGCTGTAAGATTGACTGCACCTGCAAACTACTTCTGGTCACCGGTAAATAACCACAACTTAACGGTATATTCACCAAACCCAAGAGTAATTTGGCAAACAGGCAATGCAAACTTCCTAACAAACGGTACCTTCAACAACGTATTTGTACACGACTATTTCCGCCCAGACAACAACCGTCATGAGCGCGTAGTTGTAATCCCTAACGTTGGTAGCAACTCTGACGCACTTATTGCTGACTTAGTTGGTCAACTTCAACTTCGCAACCTAGTGCTTCACGCTGGTGCTGGCGCACCTTCAACAGGTCCTGTAAATATCGACGTTCGCGTTGGTAGGCTCAACCCACATGGTGGCGCTACAGGCAACGTGTGTGTACTCGGCCAAGGACAACAAGTAACAGACATCACACTCAACACAAACCTTCTATGCTTCTGCTTACTTGACACATGCCCAGGCACCTTCCGTTGTACCAACAATGCTTGTTCAAGCGTATTTGAAAACTGGAACTACCCAGTTGGCACTTACTTCAGAACTCTTCACGTTGCAACCCGCAGGGTAGCTGGACTTTCTACCGACACTTATGGTGAATCCAACATCCGCAGTGGTAGCACCGTAGGCACCAACTTCTTCTCACAAACAGACCGTTCAGGTAATGTCACTGCAAGACTTGACATCATCGAAAACGTTGCTAACGCACTACACTTGGGCCCAGGCCATCCAGTCCGTTTTGAATTCCCAGAAGGCGTTCAAGTAATGGAAATGAGATATCGCTTGTACCCAACAGGTGCACCTGGTTTTGGTTGGACCGCATGGGCCCAACGTCCAGTTGAAGGTCAAGGCACAAGCATTAACGCCCGCTTTGCAGGTGACAACAATGTGTCTATCTACCATCAACTAACATCAAACCGTACAGCACTTCGCACCCTTCAAGTAGAATTCCGTCTCAGTGTTGAAGCTGGATTCGAAGCAAGGTTCGGTAGTGACCTGAACGTAGCCATCAGCGGCGCTGGCGTAGCACTTCTGCCAGAAGCTGATAGAGAAGTGACAATAGCCCAAGTATGGGATCCAATCACAGTTGAACTCGAAGGCGGACCAGTTCTTGTTAACTTCGTTGGCCGTGAGAACAACATCCCACGTACACCACTGGGCAACATCGTAATCACCGAAACCGTTGGTGGCGCACTTGCAACTGGCGACCATCTGTGGATCTACGTTGGTAGAGAACTGCTTCCACGTCCTTGGGATATCACCCTTGTAAACGAAGGCACAGTATTTACAGACGACGCTAGCGGCTTACAAGTACGCGTAGCACGTAACCACAGAGTAGTATCTGCCGGTGGCGAAACATTGGTACTTCAACTTACAGTAACCAGTGCTGCCCACACACCAGAGTATCCAGGTGTTATCACCCTTAACGCCAACGAAATCTTTGGTATCGTATACTACGATGAAATCTACAACTTGGTTGTATCCGGTAACGCAGTAGCACGTAACCATAGCCTGGTTGCAAACCAAAACCGTACCGGTACAAACCTCATCACCAGAGGTGTATTCCATTCATTGCCATACGCAACCCTGTTGATTGAAAACGTAGACCACAATGTTGGTGAAACACCTGGCTTTGGCCGTGCATTGTCACTTGATGGCGTAACCTTCACCACTGGAGTACCATTCCAAGGTGTAGCAAACCCAATCATCTGGCGTAGGCTTCCAGGTATGCAACATGAAGGTGGATTCGTATCAATGCGTGCATTTGCTTATGCAGCAGGTATCGATACCGAAAACATCACATGGGCTTCCCGCGTAGCTACCATCTCTGGTTTTAACTACTTTGGTCAATCCGTAGTTGTGTCTGTATCTCCTGACTCTAACAGGGCTACAATCGTGACAGACGGTATCCCAACAGAAGTTGACATCGCTATGATGGCTGACGGTCTAACCGGTCCTTACGGCACCGTACGTCCACTTCACGAAGCTGGAACCATCTACCTGCCATTGCGCTTTATGTTCAATGTGTTTGGTTACTCTGAGTTCTACACCCTCGTGAGACAAGGCCAAAGTGCAGTAATCACCGCTAACTAAGTTTAACTAAACAACTTTTAAACTTTATACTAAGGATTAAGTGTTTAACCAAATACTAATGATGAAGCAAAAGGGAGCTGAAAGGCTCCCTTTTTGTTTTGTATTTTATTTCGTACTTTATTTCGCATTAGCCAGCCGCTTATAAGCCGCTAACCTACGCTTAGCATCTTTCTCACATATAGCAAACAGCTTATCTGCCAGCTCTGGGAAACGGCGCTGTAATGTTGTATACCTTGTCTCACTACGGATATAATCGCTAAAACTCGCAGATGGGTCTTTAGAATCCATAATAAAAGGATTTTTACCTTCATCGGCCAAGAGGGGGTTATAGCGGTATAAGTGCCAATAACCTGCCTCAACGGCATTTTTCATTTGGGCTTGTGCATTGGCCATACCACCCTTTATACCGTGGTTGATGCATGTGGCATAGGCAATAACTACAGATGGGCCAGGGAAAGCTTCCGCTTCTTGGATGGCTTTTATTGTCTGGTTATAGTCCGCGCCCATAGCAATTTGAGCCACATACACTGTGCCGTAGGCCATCGCCATTTGCCCAAGGTCTTTTTTGCCTACTTTCTTACCGGATGTTGTAAACTTAGCCACAGAGGCGGTGGGGGACGCTTTAGAAGATTGGCCGCCGGTGTTGGAGTAGACCTCTGTATCCATTACCAGTAGGTTAACATCTTCGCCGGAGGCTATTACATGGTCAAGCCCGCCATAGCCAATATCATATGACCAGCCGTCGCCGCCAAAAGCCCAGACGGATTTTTTGACAAGCATGTCATCTTCGCTTTGGATATGACGGTATAGGCTGTCCCACTCGCATCCGCAGTCTCCACACATGCTATATGCTGCAGTATTCGCTTTTCGCAAGCGTTCGGATGCTGTTTTGGATTTTTCGCCATCGTTGTAATTGTTTAGCCACTCTTTGCTGGCGGTTTGTAGTTCGCTCATGACTTCGCATTGCTCGGGTAGTTTATGGTTTACTATTTCGCTAATAACATCTGCCAGCTTGCTGCGGCGTTGCTTTATGGCCAACTGAAAGCCAAGTACAAACTCTGCATTGTCTTCAAATAGTGAGTTAGCCCAAGTCGGTCCTTGGCCTTTGGCGTTAGTTGTATATGGGGTCGAAGGTGCACTGCCACCCCATATAGACGAGCAGCCGGTGGCATTGCCAATATACAAACGGTCGCCGTACAATTGGGTGATAAGCTTGGTATACGGTGTTTCGCCACAACCAGCGCACGCACCCGAAAATTCCAACAGTGGTACCTCAAACTGGCTGCCGCGTACAGTTGCCTTATTGTCTGGGTTGGGTTTATGCTCAAGCGAAATGCAATAATTCCAGTTGGCTATTTCTGAGGCTATGCTTTGTGCAAATGGTTCCATTTCCAAGGCCTTTTTCTTGGTTGGGCACTCTACTGCACACACACCGCAACCATAACAGTCCAAAGGGGACACTTGTATGCGGTACTGGAAATGGTCTGCGCCTTTGACTGCACAGGTCTTTGTCTCCATACCGGCTGGGGCAGTTTCTGCTTCTGTGTCTGTTAATAAAAACGGCCTTATTGTGGCATGTGGGCATACATATGAACATCTATTACACTGAATACAATTTTCTGGTATCCACTTGGGTACATCCACGGCCACGCCACGTTTTTCGTAGGCGGATGTGCCTTGCTCGAATGTGCCGTCTTCGCGGTCTTTAAAGGCAGATACGGGGATATATTCTCCTTTTAGGGCATTAATGGGCATAGCAAAATCGCGTACAAAAGGCGGTAATACTGCATTGTTACAGGCAGTACTGGCTGAGTCCGTTGCATTGGCCCAGTGGGATGGGACTTTGACTTCGCGCACTTCTTTTATACCAGCGTCGACGGATTCGTAGTTCATGTTTACGACATTTTCACCAAGCCGGCCATAGGTTGCCTCTATGGCTTCTTTCATATGCTTCACAGCTTCAGCTATAGGTATGATGCCTGTGAGTTTGAAGAAAGCGGCTTGCAAGACAGAGTTTATGCGCCGTCCCAAGCCAATGCTTACGGCAAGGGATGTAGCATCTATTACATATAGCTTAATATTTTTTGCAGCAAGCTCGCGCCTAAGAGACGCGGGAAGTTTACTTTCAAGCTCATCATCCTTCCAAGAGCAATTTAAAAGAAAAATACCACCGGGCTTTAGGTCACTTAGCATGTCGTATTTATCTACATAAGAAGGGTTATGACATGCCACAAAGTTAGCGGCTTTTACCAAGTACGTAGAGCGTATAGGCTCCTTGCCAAACCGCAAGTGGCTTTGTGTTATACCACCAGACTTTTTGGAGTCATATGAGAAATACGCCTGGGCATACATGTCGGTATTGCCGCCTATTATTGATATTGAGTTCTTATTCGCGCCAACCGTACCGTCAGAGCCTATACCCCAAAATTTAGCGGAGTAGGTGCCCTCTGGTACAAGGTCAAGATATTCGCCAACATTCAGCGATGTATTGGTTACGTCATCGTTGATACCCACAGTAAAATGATTCTTAGGCCTGTCCTGATTCAAATGCTCAAACACAGCAACAATTTGCGACGGAAAAAAGTCCTTAGAGCCAAGGCCATAACGCCCGCCCACAATCACAGGCACTTCGCCGCCTTTTTCCATAAAAACCGTACATACATCTTGGTACAATGGCTCGCCCAATGCTCCGGGCTCTTTGGTACGGTCCAGTACCGCAATTTTCTTAACAGATGCTGGCAGCACCTGCAAAAAATGCTCTGCAGAGAATGGGCGGTAAAGGTGTACGGTTACTAAGCCTACTTTCTCGCCTTTGGCATTCATATAGTCTACAGTTTCTTCTATGGCTTCGCAGGAGGAACCCATTGCAATAATCACACGTGTAGCGTCCGGTGCACCGTGGTAATTAAACAACCCATAGTTGCAGCCGGTTAGCTTGTTAATAGCGTTCATATAATCTTCCACAATGCCAGGCACAGCGTGGTAAAACGGGTTGCTGGCCTCCCTGGCTTGGAAGAAAATATCCGGGTTTTGGGCTGTGCCCCGCAGTACAGGGTGCTCTGGGTTTAAGGCCCTAGCGCGGAAGCTTGCAATTGCTTCATGGTCTACCATTTTATTAAAATCATCATAGTCCAGTACTTCAATTTTTTGTGCTTCATGGGATGTGCGGAAGCCGTCAAAAAAATGCAAAAACGGCACACGAGCTTTTATTGCGGCTAAGTGTGCAACCGGCGCCAGGTGCATGACCTGCTGCACACTGCTAGAGGCCAGCATTGCAAAGCCGGTTTGGCGGCAAGCCATAACATCAGAATGGTCCCCAAATATAGACAGGGCCTGGCTGGCCACGGCCCTGGCACTCACATGAAGCACCCCAGGCAACAGCTCGCCAGCCATCTTGTACATGTTGGGTATCATCAAAAGCAGCCCCTGGCTGGCTGTGTAAGATGTGGTAAGCGCCCCTGCCTGCAACGAGCCATGCATTGTACCTGCAGCTCCAGCTTCGGACTGCATTTCAACTACCTGCAAGGGTTGATCGAAGATGTTTTTCTTGCCTTCTGCGGCCCATTCGTCGCAAAACTCTGCCATATTGGATGATGGTGTTATGGGATAGATTGCAGCAACTTCCGTAAAAGCGTAGGATACATATGCGGCGGCTTCGTTACCGTCCATGACTTTCATCAGATGTTTGTTCATAATTTAATTCATGCCTCCTTCGTCGGCGGAACAAATAGGTTGGTATGAAAATCCGCTTCGCGGATGTTTCACACTCTCTCCTCAAAAAGGTTTTTCCTGATTCTTGCCATCTGTAGAAAGTATTATTCTTTAAGGGTGTTTACATAAACAAAAAGGGCTTGTGTAATCCCACGCGGGGGAGCACACAAGCCCTTAAGTTATCAGATATCAGTAGTAGAGTCATGACAAATGTAACTACCAGATATTAAACATATTTGCCATAATAGCACCAAAGAATATAATTGCCAGGAGATATAAACCTATAATAATCGCAATAAAGATAAGATACGCCCGTGCATAATTGCGCCTGTTGTGGTTTCCGTTGCCAGAGAAAGCCCATACAAACAACATTATTATGTTAACACATGGTATGAGAAAAATCAGGAACACCAGCAGCCAGTCCTTGGTAGACATTACCGCTGTATCTTGGGGGTTAACATACCCAGGGTAGGGGTGTGGGTAATGCCCAGGCCCTGGTCCTGGTGGCATTGGCATCCCAGGGCCTGGGCCTGGACCCGGCGGTGGGTAGCCACCCGGCATATGCCCAGCCGGGCCATGACCATAGCCATCGGGCGGGGTGGGGATGTGACCTTGTTGGTTTTGCGTTTGTTCTAAGCCCAAATCATTATTTTTCTCGGCATCGTTGAATGGGTCATATGGATTTTGGGGGCCGCGAGGCGGTGGGTTTTGATTCATGTCATCGTCTCCCTTTATATAATTGTCTATCAAACAGTTATTGCTTCGCAAAATATACCACAAAAAGCCGCTAATAACAACGCACCACCGCTGCAATGTCAGACACACAACCATTAATAGCGTAGTTATAGATGGAATTAAAATTCAAGGAGGACACACATGGAAAATAACAATGATAACAGAAGCAACGACTTCCCAAGTTGGGCAAACCCAGGGCAAAATGCCGAGGAAAATAACAATCAAAACAACAACTCCCATCAGCCACAGTACTACCCAGGCCATGGGTATCACTATGGGCCAAGGCGGAGGCGCAACGCCCCTGTCATTATATTGGTGATATTTTTATTGCTGGTTGGTATAACCATTGTTAGCAGTTTTGTTGCACGGGGGATTAACAGGGTAGCAATTATTTCAGGTACACTAACAGCACTTGCAGATGGCAGGGGCATCCCAGCCGAGGGGATACGTTTCTCTCAAACTGGTATTACCCTTGATATAGGACTCGCTCATAGCGCTGTGGTAGTAGAAACCCACAACCAACCAGATTTTTTGGTTGTGTTTACACCGCCAACCAGGGGTGATTATGTCCGCCCTGTTTATGAATTTAGTCACAACGGTACACGGCTTACCATCACCGAAGAAACAAGAATCAACGTTGGCATCATCAATATAAATAACTCCAACCAAAGGAGTGTTGTTACCGTATTTGTCCCCCAAAATGTAGACGGCGCGTTTAGTAATATGGATATTTCTACATCCAGCGGCAGGATAGATATCCGTGGCAACAACGAAAATGAAAACCGTCTCGCGACCAACGCCAATATACGCGCATCAAGCGGCCGCGTACAGGCAGAAAATTTTACTGCCAACACAATAGAAATCAGGACTTCAAGTGGCAGTATAAACATTTATGACCTTATTGCGGCCACAGGTGATTTTGCTGTTAGGTCAACATCTGGGGGTATACGGGCAAACGGCCTTACCGCAGCCGGTGACATGGGCTTTAACTCATCCTCAGGCAGGATTAATATATGCTGCGTTACTGTGGCAGGAAGGCTTTCTGCAGAAGCAACATCCGGAAGGGTAACGTTAAACAATACCACCACAGGCAATGCATCTATAAGAACATCAAGCGGGAGTATTGATATAGAGAATAGCGGCACAACCGCCGGGGATTTTACCGCAAGGTCCACATCTGGCGGAATTAGAGCCAATGGGCTTGATGTAAGCGGCAGCCTTTATATGAATGCATCTTCTGGCAGACTAACGGCTAATAATGTAGACGTTGTAAACAATGTTTCAATGGAATCAACATCTGGCCGTATTTCCCTAGAAAACTCTAGGGTTGGCGGGCAGATATATTGCAGGGCATCTTCTGGAAGTGTTACTATCTCTGGTGTAACCGACGAAAGCCGTATGAGCCTAAGAACCACATCTGGCAGGATTACAGTAAACGGTCAACGTTGGTAAATATAACAATTGTATTTGACTGTGATATGTAAAAAGCCTCTCTGCGGCAAGTACCGCAAAGAGGCTTTTTGCTTGTAATTAAACTGCATCAAGGCTTACTAGTAAAATGGAAATTTTCAATACGTGCGGCCGGTGCTAACATTAGGCCCATGCCATCTATCTTTGTACGCTCTTTGGATATAGCGGTGATTGCGTTGAAGGCATCTAGTAGGCCTTCTGTAAAGCGCACTGTGGATATGGGTGTGGTAAGCTTGCCATCTTCTATCAAGAATGTGCCGTTACGGGTTAGCCCTGTGAGTTGCAAATTGCGCGGGTTTACAAAATTGGTATAGTGGAACTCGTTAATAAATATACCCTTCTTGGTAGATGCGATAATCTCATCCAAAGACATATCGCCACCAGCAATTTGCAAATTGGCCGCATAACCGCCGCGTCCCTTGTTGGTAACGGCATGGCCAGTGTTGGCAGCCTTTTGCTTAGATGCCAGCTTATTGTCATAAAGGAATGCAGAAACCACACCCTTATCTATAAGCGTAAGACTTTGGCGCGGTGTACCCTCATAGTCGAAGAACATGGGCCGGGAGTGCGGGCAGTTAACATCGTCTGTCAATGTGAAATTCTCCCCAAAAAACTTTTGCCCTAGCTTGCCTGTGGCAAAGCTCATACCGGTATCTACAGCACCTGCTCCCAACATATAGCTCATATAGCTCACCAGCGTGCCAAAGGCCAGCGGCGAAAGCACAACAGTGTGCGCGCCAAGCTCTGGACTAACTGCGCCCATGGCGGCCTTTGCAGTGGCTTGTGCTTTTTTAAACTCGCTTATGACATCTGGTGTGGTGGTATAAGAATGACATTCGCCAGCGCCTGCTGTACCGTCTGCATGGGTTATGACTGTGTTAAAGCTTACCTGGTCGTATGCCGCGTTACGGAAAGCCCCGTGACTGTCACCCACAGCCGATGCCCTGCGTAGAAGCTCTAGCGCACCTGCGGCAGTAAAGCCGCTGGCTACGTGGCTCATCCCCTCTTTTACATACTGTGCACGACCATTTACGTCAAAAGCGGTGGCTAACTCCCCTGTGCTTTCGCGTTCTTGTACGGGCGCGGTAGACATTTTAAAGGCTTCATATTCCCCGTCTGGTACGTGGGCCAGCATGGCTTCTGCATCTTTGACCAACTGCTTTAGGCCGTCGTCTGTTAGTACATTGGTAGAGGTTGTGACTTCTTTTTTGCCGTTATACAAAGTAACGCTTACGACAGCATCTGTTATGGTGATGTTTTGGCTTATTTCGGAGTTGGCAAAGCGGGTTGTGCCCGTGGTGCCGCTTGAAATATTTACAGTGGCGTAGTGCTTTGTGTAAGATACTAGTTTGTCTATTATGGCCTTTGATTCGTTTTTATTTAACATCGGACACACCTACTTTCACTTTTCTAAACCTGGCCGGTGCAGAACCATGTGATACACGCATCATTTGCATGGGCTGACCCTTGCCGCAGTTGGGTACACCTATTAGTTGCCAATGCTCTGGCCCGGCAACACCGTCGCAACTGGCCCAAAACTCTGTGGTTTTGCCAGCATAGATTGGGTTTTTAAACTTGCGGCCAGTTAGCTTGCCGTCTTTGATTTCGTAGGCCACTTCGCAAGCAAATTGGAAGTTGACACGAAGGTCATCTATACTCCAGCTTTTGTTTTGGTCTAGCAAGAAACCGTACTCTATGCCCGCAATAAGCTCACAAGGTGTCCCGCTTCCAGGAAGCAGGTTGATGTTGGTCATGCGCACAATTGGCAGGTTGCGCCAACCGTCAGACAACCCACCTCCGCTGCTGGCTTGCCCTATTATGGGCGCGTTGTCACGGGAGGTTTGGAAGGCGGTAAACTTGCCTTTGTCTACCAATGTTATGCACTGTGCGGGCACGCCTTCATCGTCATAGGCAAAGGTCCCAAGGCCTTTTTCACAGGTTGCATCGGCTACAAGGGTTACATGCTCAGAGCCGTAGATAAGGGGTTTTGCAAGGTCGCCTGGCTCTAAGAAACTGCGGCCCGCGAAGGCTGCTTCGCTACCCAGTACACGGTCAAGCTCTGTAGGGTGGCCAACACTTTCGTGGATTTGCAGGAACAACTGGTTAGGGTTTATAACCAAGTCAAACTCACCGCTTGGGCACTCTGGGGCGTTAATAAGCTCTACAACCTCGTTTGCCAGGCGGGCAGTGATTTCCGGCATTTTTAGGTCAAGTATTGTCTCAAACCCGCCGCGGATTACGTTAATGTAACTGCGGCGCTGGTTGTCAGAGTCTGACCTGGCCAGCACGTTTATCTGGCCTGTGCATTGGCAGAAATTTTGGTTTATATAACTGCCGTCTGTGTCTGCATAGAAAACATCGTCTTTGCGGAAGTCTAGCCCTAGGGTGCTGTAGCTTATGCCTGGTACTGCTTTGACTTTCTCGTAGCACTGGGTCAGCAGGGCAAGCTTGTCTGCCAGGGGCACAGTGAATGGATCTGTCACAACCGGTGTTGAGTACGTGGCTGTTGCCGGCTCTTTGGCGGAAAGCTGTGCTTTTTGGGCTTGCAGGGTCAGGCTTGCACGGGCTGTGGCATAGGCTTCTTGGACCGTCTCTGTAAACTTGTCCATATCGCCGGAGGCTGCAAAGCCCATTGAGCCGCCTACATACACCCGTATGCCGTAGCCCTGGCTACGGTTAGTTACTGCAACAGACAGCACGCCGTTTTCTACAGATAAGGACTCCGTGCGGATATCCTTTAACCGTATGTCTGCGTAGTCTGCGCCCAAGCGCTTGGCTTCTTGCATGGCCTGGGATAGCTTGTCTTTGATTGATACCATTGTGTTCCCCCTTTAATTAAAATCATGATCTGTTTATATGGTCGTATAACGACTATATAGCGGATATTATAGCATTTTTTGTGAGGCCTCTACAGTACTTTCTTCTGCCCGTTTATGATGTTCAAACTGCGACTGGACAGCCGTACGGCCACGCCTACCCGGCCTTTGATAACTGCCATCTGGCATTTGTTCCTGACGTTTTACGTTATCGGCAAAAGAAATTTCTAGCTGGCCTATCAGCTCTGCTTGTAAGTCGGCATCTTCTATAGGAAAAAGCACCTCTACCCGCCTGTCAAGGTTGCGTGTCATCCAATCTGCACTGGAGAGGTATACCTTGGTTTGCCCACCGCCGCCAAAAACAAAAATCCTGTTATGTTCTAGATACCGGTCAACAATGCTGGAGACGCTTATGTTTTCGCTGATTCCGGGAATGCCCGCGCGTAGGCAGCATATGCCCCGTACTAACAAGCGGATGCGTACACCGGCAGCAGATGCTTTATACAGGGCCTGTATCATCTCCACATCTGACAGCGAGTTCATTTTGGCTGTGATTTCAGCCTTTTGGCCGCGCTCGGCAAACAGCATTTCTTCCTTTACAAGTCGTAAGAAAGTGGAGCGCAGGTTGCCTGGCGCTACTGCAAACTTGTGCCAGTCTGTGGCCTTTGAGTAGCCTGTTAGTACATTGAACAAATTGGATGCGTCTTGCCCAAAAGCATCCCTACATGTAAATAGGCCAATATCAGTATATATCTTGGCGGTAGCCTCGTTGTAGTTGCCTGTGCTTAGGTGCATGTACCTGCGTATTGCGTCGTCTTCGCGGCGCACTACTAAGCAGACCTTGCAGTGAGTTTTTAGCCCTACCAGCCCATACACGACGTGCACGCCGGATTTTTCTAAGAGCTTGGCCCAGTTAATATTGTTTTCTTCGTCAAACCTGGCCTTTAGCTCTACCAGTACGCTTACTTCTTTACCGTTTTCGGCGGCCTGGATTAGGGCGCTTATTATTGGTGACTGCCCAGATACACGGTACAGGGTCTGCTTAATGGCCAACACATTGGGGCAGGCGGCAGCTTCTTGCACAAACCTTACAACAGAATCAAACGACATATAAGGATGGTGCACAAGTACGTCCTTTTTCTTAATTACATCGAACATACATGGCTGGTTAAGAAAATCAGAAGGCTGTACCGGGGGCCACGGCACATTTCTAAGATGCGCAAACTCTTTGGAAGCGGCAAATGTCATCCAGGCGGTAAGGTCTAGCGGACCGTTTATTTCGTAGATTTTATCTGTTGTAAGGTTAAGGGTTTTTATTAGAAGTTTAAGCCCAGGCTTACTTATACCCTTAGAAATTTCTACGCGCACAGGGTAGCCCCAGCGCCTGTCTTTTATGGAGCGGGCCAGCTCGTCTAGTAAGTCGTTAGAGTCGTCTTCGTCTATTGTATATTCGGAGTTGCGTGTGACGCGCAATAGGCTGGTACGGGTCACCGTGTGCCCAAGAAACAGCCGGCCTATATGGGCCATGATTATATTTTCTAGTAGGATATAATGATGCTGCCCTTCTGGCGAGGGTAGCTTAACAATACGTGGCATAATGGTTGGTACCTGCATTAACGCATACAACGGGCCGTGCCCGCTATCTTCTACTATACGCCAGCGGCCTTCTTCTTCTACCCATTCTACTGTGCGTACGGGCATGGTTTCGTCTGTCGCTAGTTCTATAAACAAGTTGATTGTACGGTTGTTTAGGTTGGGGAACGGGCGGCTCTTGTCTATAGCCATGGGGGTTAATACTTGGTATAGTACATCGTTGAAATATTTGTCTACGTAGGCCTGCTGTATCGGGTCTAGCTGTTCGTATGTTAGCAGGCGTATGCCTTCTTTTTCCATTGCGGGGATGAGGCTACGCGTAAAACAGCTATATTGCCGTGCTACTACGTCATGTATGTGCTGTGATATGGCGGTTAGCTGGGCTTCCGGCGTAAGGCCGGAGGCATCTGGTGCGGCGTTTTCCTTGCGCAGTAGAGACGCTACTCGTACCATGAAAAACTCGTCTAGGTTGGAAGCTGTAATAGATAAGAATTTTAGCCTTTCCATTAGCGGGAGTGTTTTGTCTTGGGCTTCTTCTAGTACGCGCTGGTTAAAGTCTAGCCAGCTAAGCTCGCGATTAAGGTATAGTGCAGGGTCTTTTAGGTTCATATGCGCCTCCGGGTTGTATGTATGTGGGCTTTAATTATTACACATGAAGTTTATTGAAAGGGGTGGCGCTTTGCGCACCAATATATATACGCTTGTGCGGTCTGCTACATTTATCGCAATTATATTTTTGATGATTTATTTTTTTAGGTTGCCCAATGGGTTTGGGGGGTTTATTCATTTTGGCGATTCGTTGATTTTTGTTGCGGCGGCGCTATTGCCGTTTCCGTTTAACTTGTTTGTTGCGGCACTTGGGCCGGGGCTTTTTAACCTTGCGGCAGAGGGTGGCGCTATATGGTTCCCGTTTACTATTGTTATTAAGCCGATTATGGCACTGTGTTTTACTAGCCGTGGAGATACTATTTTGGGGCCGCTGCGCAACCGGGTGGCACCTTTTGCGGCGGCGGGGATAAATACCGTGTTATATTTTTTTGCTAACATGATTTTGTTTGGTGGTTTTGGTGGTGGGGTAGCGGCACTTCCTGGCTTGCTTGTGCAAGGGGTTGGAAGTATTGTTGCCTATTTTGTGATTGCGGTGGCGCTGGATAGGCTCAAAATTAAAAGGATGTTTAAATCTTGATGTGAGGATATTGTACTTGCTTTTACATAATATCACACTTGTCTTTACTTGCGTCCATTTTTTGTATATATTGTATCTATGAAACCAATAGTTTTTTACTTGGTTAAAACGAAGGGGGTAATCTCATGAGCAACAATTATGTAGTAGTGTCCGATTCCTGTGGTGACCTAACGCCGGCTATGGCAGAAGGGATTGTTATAATCCCTTACATCTATAACTTGGACGGCACGGAATATTACAACCATCTAGACTACCGGGACCAGTCTAAAAAAGACTTTTATGACGCATTAAGGGCTGGCAAGATGGCCAGTACCACGCAAATCACGCCCCAACGGTATGTAGAAGTTTGGGAACCATTTTTGCAAGAAGGTAAAGACATACTATACATTTGCTTGTCATCCATGCTAAGCAAAAGCTTTGAAATGAGTCAACTGGCCGCCCGGGAACTAAGCGAAAAATATCCAGAGCGTACGATTATAACCATAGACTCCAAGGCTGCGTCTATGGGGATTGGGCTACTTGGCATTGGTGCCGTAAAGGCCCAAAACGAAGGCAAAAGCCTAGACGAAGCCGCCGCCTATGTAGAAGACGTAGTACAGCGTTTGCACCACTGGGTAATGGCCGACGACTTGCATCATATGAGGCGCGGTGGGCGTGTTTCTGGTGCAGCGGCTTTCTTTGGTACGATGCTTAGCGTCAAGCCCGTTATTGCCATAACAGCAGAAGGTAAACTAGTGCCACTGCACAAGGCTCGCGGCCGCGAAAAGGCTTTTGACTATATATCCAGCAAGCTGGATGAAGCTAAATACGACCCCAAATACGGGCCGATATATATTGCCCACAGCGATGTACCCGACTACGCCAAGCAGATGCAAGACATGATTACCAAAAAATATGGATATACATCATTTTTGGTTAACGATATAGGCCCGGTAATTGGCGCGCATACAGGCCCTGGGACCATTGCACTTATTTTTGAAGGTAGCGAAGTGCGGAAGTAAAACGCTTTATTCAACTTCTTAATATGTAAGACAACAATAAATTGGCCCCCTCTGGATTTGGTTTTCTAGAGGGGGCTATTTTTATGTTTGTGTATAGCTTGGGGGGTGCTGTTATACTTCGCTATTTTTATCTTTGCTCAACTCACTTACTAGGCATACAACAACCTCCAAGTTGCGGACAGATAACTTGCTTAGGATGCTGTTTATCTTGAGCCGGTATGCTTGGGCATCTGAATCGGGGTGTGTGAGGATGTCTGTAGACGAGTCACCAAATAAGGTATCTAGCGGTACATCAAATATACTCTTTAACCTGGCAAGGTTGACTGCCGTTACTCCACGTTCGCCGCGCTCAAGTAAACCCATATGCGATGGGCTAACATCTAGTAAATGTGCCATCTCTGTCATGGATATCTTGCGTGCCTTTCTTGTGTTGCGGATGTTCTTGCCTACTATGGTGTCTGTGCGTGCCTTTTCGTTTCTTTTTTCTTGTGATTTAGCCATTTTTTGTCCTCCTTGGGATAAATGCAAATTTAAAGGTGAATTGCTGTTGTTCTACAATTCGGCATATCTTATATGCATCATATGGTTGCTATAGTACGCATAGTTATGCATTTTGACTCTTACTGCGAGCTGCATATTTTGTTTATTGTTTGCGAATACAAAATTATTTTTTAGACATATTGCACTTTGCCATTGATTTTATATAATACGCATAGTAAGACATGAGATTGCATTATATGTTGACGTGCGACAATATTCTGCATTGCGAAAGGTATGTATGCTAATGACAAAGACGTTGATACCAGGGGCAAAAATGGCGCGTATTAGAGTTGCACTAAAAAAGACCCAGCTAGACCTGGCAATTGCCATGGGTTATAGCTCGTCTTTGATAGGAAACTACGAAAACGGAAGGTGCCCTGTCTCGGCAGATGTCCTTATTGCGTTTAGGCAAGAAACGCATATGACAGATGTCCCAATAACGGATAGCGAAGTAGAAGCAATGAAAAACGAGCTGCGCGCATGGAACGACACAGTCACATATGGTGATATAAAGCTGGCAGCCGAGCTGTATCACATACTGGCCAGGCGTGTGAGATGGTCGTATGACACGGGTTTGCAAACCCTGTTTGATTTGTTTTGTACAAAGTACTATTTCAGGCTAGGCAAAAAAGATGAATACGACAGGCTTTTTGTGGCTTTGAGCAAGATGGAAGATGGGCTTGATGGTGAATTATTGTACTGGTATTACTGTTTATGCGGGTTTTGTTATCATACGCAGTGGCGGTATAAGCAGGCATTGGCTATGTATTTCAAGGCAGAGGCCGTTGGCAACCGGTTGCATGTGAATGACAGGGCACTTTATTACAATATTGGGAGCTGCCTTATAAATTGTGGCTATCCTTATCTTGCGGTCATGAATTTTGAAAAATTTCAGGTATACAAATATGATTTGGCAAGTGTGAGGCTTGGTTTTGCCACGCAAAAGCTCTTAGCAATTGGGTACAGCAAAATAGGTAAAACCAACAAAGCCATACAGATGCTTAACGACTGCCGCGAATATGTAACCAATAATAAAAGCGACGATAACCCAACACTTTATGAAATATATTTTAGCCTGGGCAAGGTGTTTCATGAAGCTGGAGACTACGACAAAGCACATGAAAACTTGAATAAAGCATCCCACTACTGCAATAAAAACGACGAATCATATGTAGAGTACCTATGTTATGCAGCTACGTTTTTTCGCGAGTACAACAAGACAGATAAAGCCATAGAATGCCTAAACAAGTGCATACCCCTGGTTGCTAAGGGTACGTTGTGGTATGAATGGCTGCATGCGTTAAAGCATTCTGTCACACTAGACGACAAGGCATCTGCTGACTACATGGTATGGACAGCCATCCCAGCATTACATGAATACGGCATGTGCACAGTTGTAATGAAATGCTTTGACTGGCTAAGCAAACATTACGAAGAAAAAGGAATGTATAAACCCGCCCTAAAGTATGCCAATGAAGCATCTAATATATTTTATATGCTTATGAAGGGCAACTTGGCGTTATTACGAATTGTAGCAAATTAAAACAGTCCAACCAAGCCCAAAAGCGTTGAATCACACGCTGCTTTTGACTTGGTCGGACTGTTTTATTAATTACGCTATAGATTTAATGTGGAATTGGTATTACGCCATATCCGAATACGTTTCAATCACAACTTGTCCTTCAAATGCATATGCGGTCTGGTTAAGGATATTGCGGAAGAAATCCAGCGGTACAAATGTTAAATTGTTTACAAGTACTGGGGCTGCAGAAATCTCTATTGGGGCCATCCTGCCTATGTGGACTTCGTAACCGCCAATCCAAAGGTGTATGCCAACGCCAAGCTGCACACTACGCAGGTAGCCATTCCATGTTACGTCATAGCCCAGAGCCTCAGCAACTACCCTCAAGGGAACCATTACTATATTGTTGTCTGTTACAAATGGTGCGGGTGCATTTACGATAATTTCGCCGTTTACTACCAGCTCGCCGTTTAATATTAATGGGTCGTTTGATTCTAGGTCATAGTCATGGCCGTAGTCATATACAACTTCGTCATAGTCGCCCAAATCCAGGTCGCCGTTTATTGTTTCTGGCAACGTAACAATACTTTCAAACAATATTGTTATGCTAATAGGCTCTATATGGTAACTGTCTTCGAACACAACGCGCAGGTTTCTGTTGTCTAGTACTTCTGCCAGGGTGCGGCCAAATAGTACTTCGCGTGCGTTTTTTGTTAGTTCTTCACAGTCTTCGCAATCTTCGCTTAGGGGTACGTAGTCTTCGAAGTATACTGGGGTGTCGTTGGTGATATTAATCACTAGCTCGCCGTCTTCGCTTTGCATGGCAAACTCGTCCCCAGGGCCGTCTGGGTCTACTAGATTAAACAGTGCGGTTACCTCGGTTGCGCCCTCTGGCGTATAATCATCTTGTGCCAGTGCCAATATGGGGCTAAGGGCCATTACTGCTGCCATCATAATGGCAACGATTGTTTTTCTTTTCATATTAATCACTCTTTCTTTGCGAATCACTCGCTTATATTTTTTGCCGTTCAGCCAATAAAACGCTGTTGTATATGGGATGTTCCTATTTTGTTTATTACAGGTTTATTACAATATTTTCGACGTTTATGTCACATCTAACAACCCTGCCTCGCGGTAATATGCCAGCAGTAATGCAACCATACGCCCATAACTAAGCACCCCATCTTGCTGCTGGTTGAGGCGTAAATAAAGGTCATTGGTGCGGGTAGATATATCTGCGGCCCGGCCCTGGAAGCTTTGCCAATACTCGCGGGCAGCGGCAAAGTCACGCTGCACTTGCGCTGGCAGTTTTGCAAAAAGCTCGCGATATCTGTCCGCGCTTACAGCGCGGCGCAAGTCGTTGAGTACATAGCTTATGGCAATATAGGTGGCACTATACCTAAAGTCTACATTTCCCGAAATATTACTAGCCAGGTATGCGATAAAGTTGGCTTCGTCTTCGCGCATGTGCCCTGCTGCATGTGCCAGCTCGTGGTTTATAACAAATGGGATGCTTTGGCCCGGCATGTCACCATTGAAGTGGGCCTCTAATGTCCATGGGGAGAAGAAGCCGCCTATATTCATATTCGAAAGCACACGCGAAAACATTGGGGCTTTTGCACGTACAAAGTACGTACCAAGCCCGCCATATAAACTGTTTAGCTCATGCATAGACTGCCGTGCGTACTCGTGTATGCCTTCACGCTTTAGCAGGAAGCGGCCGTGTTCGTCTGTTTCTATTTCGTTCGATAGTATTTCTGCCCTGGCTATGAGTAGCATATACAGTTGCTCTAGTTCATATATTGTTGAGTCTTGGATTGTGATGCCTGTGTGGTAGGCAAATGACTCGCGGTTATAATTGATGCCTGTAGTAAGCACAAACATCAAAAAAAGCGCCGCCAACGAGTATAGAAGGCGAAGCGCCATGGACTTGATACGTGAGCTTGTGCTTGCGGTTTCGCTCCAATATATAAACGAATGCCTACGGGACTTTATATAGCCCACGATAACACGCACAATATCAACTACAATATATATTGCCAATGCCAGCACCAAAATCTCAAACCCCGAAAATGGGAACAAGCCCCAAAACCGGCCAATAGTATGGGGGAAAACAGGATAAACATGTGCAGCATACCAAGTCGCAAAACTAGGAAACCGGCTTGCTGCAAGCAGCAAAACCAGCCCAAGCACAATAATGGCCGGTGCCCCTACTAAGCGTATAACCGTACGCTTATAAGTTTTTGTACCCCCAATAGAAAGCCGCGTCATTGTGGCCGCTCTGTCCCTACATAGTAAACCCGTGCTAGCGGGAAGATAAACCGGTTGTTTATAATTGCAACCTCGCCGCCGGGGGATAGATGGTCGTTGCCGTTAACAAAGAAGCCGGAGTTGGTAATACTCCCGGTGGCTTGGATTGTGATGCGTAGGGAGTAACGTTCTTCCATTGTTGCAAGTATAGCTGTGCCGTCTGTCCGCATCATTACTTCTGTTGCGGGCATATGCTCTATATTCACAATTGTGCCCAGTGCCTGGCGTGTTGCATGTTGCCTAAATACTTTGTCCCCAACAACGACAGAATCCTCCGCAATGACACTTCTAATACGGTTGACTTCAAAAGTCACATAGAACGGTGTCTCCCCGCGTATTATGTCTGATATATGTGGTGTTGCACGCCTGTACACAAACCCTGCAACAAGTGCCAGCACAACAAGAACAATAATAATATCAATTATGCTTACCCGCCCGCGGATTTTTCCTTGATTATCAATCATTGTTACCCTCCACCAATTCCAAACCTGTTATAAACCCAATACCTGCAAAATCGCGGGACCGTACAGGCACTTGCCTGTTTACCGCCACCCAAAAATCCCCTATGAGTGTAGCCGAGTCGCTTATATCTGCCCAAGCCTCTATGACGATGTAGGTAAACTCTAGCCCTGCTACCGGTACGCGCCGTATTATACCTGCCGCCTCGTCGGGGGCATCTGCCATAAATGGGCGCGAGTAAGCTCCTACTACCGTACCAATCCACCAGTTTTGGTTGCCATAATATGCGGGCGCGCCAGGTTCGATGCTTTGGTAAAAGCCTGCGGGGCGCTCCCCAAGCTCGAAAGTATAGCGTATCAAGCGCCCGCCATCTGCGGCTACGGCTTGGGGCCTAGCTAGTAAATATGCCCCCCACACCAACGCAACAACCGCTATAAGTAGCAACACGTCAATAGGGTTGATGATGCCAAAAAGCCGATATTTTCTCATGATGTCTCACCTCGTGGTTATTTGTATATATACAGCCTGTGTGTCAGAGGCCATTTTTTTGTCTGTAAATTTCTCGTTATAAGTGCGTATTGCGCCTTGGGAGAGCTGTGTATACAGGTCGGGGCTGGACTTTAGCCGGTATATTGCCTTTGCCAATGCCAGCGCGTCGCGAGATTCGAATACCAGCCCGTTAACGCCGCCCTGTACAAGATATGGGTTGCCGCCATAGTCCGAAACAATAGCCGGTTTGCCAGCACTCATGCCCAAAATCAGCGCCATAGACGATGCTTCTGTGCCGAATGATGCGTTAAGTAGTGCATCCGATATTGCTACTATCTCGTCAACTTCTTCTATAAAGCCAAGCATCCGCGCGTTGGTGATATTTTCGTTTGTTATCCGTTCTTCTAAATGCGTTTGCCTGTCGCCTTTGCCAGCTATAAGGACTAGTACATCTGGTACGGCTTTTGCCGCGTCTAGTATATAGTCGTGGCCTTTAACTTCCGTAAGCCGTGCCATTATTGCTAGTGTAAATGTGCCGGGGGGGATATCATACTTTGCTTTTAGCGCTTGGGTCTCGTGAGGGGTTGTGCTTTGCGCGGGTGGGGTGCCGTTGTATATTGTGTGTATTTTGGCATGTGCGGTGCCCAAGTCTACAAGGTTTTCCTTGGCTGCTGGCGAAACTGCAATTACCCGGTTGCTTAACACGTTGTTTATAAGTCCCGAAATCTGCTTCATAGGAAAGCGCTTACGCCACGCCGCCACAGGGAACACACTATGCCTGGTGTGTACGACCTTTGCGCGGTTGAGCCGGGCCGCTATCCGCCCAGCAAGCGAGCCGTGTGTATGCACAATGTCTGGCTTTATTTGCTTAATCAGCTTATGCAGCGCTTTAACACCCGCAAGTGAGAATGACCTGTCTGCGATATGGGGTGCCTCGTAATAGGTTATTCCCCGCTTGGCAAGCAGCGGCGCTACAAAGGAGTTTTCCGGGACAAGCACTTCCATTGCAAAGTCTTGCGTGTTTGACGCTTGTATAAGTGCTAGTACTTGGTCACCAGCCCCGCCTCTGTTTTTGTCTGATAAGATGTGTAGTATTTTAGTCATGGTAACCTGTAACCCACTCGCTAACTCGTGGAGGGGAGTCTTTTTTTGCTGTAAACTCGGCAACTGGGGCAGAAATTCGTGTAAATGCTATGCTTATACCCAAAAACAAGAAAAACGCAAGCATCACGCGATAATTATAGAAAGCGTAATCAAAAACCCCCTGTATCAAGAAGCCCGTAACAGCCGCAACCATGGCCGCGGACATTACACGTAAGCGGAACTCTTTAACCCGCCGCAAAAAGTTGGCATGTGCCCTAAAGAAACACGCCAGCATCCCAATAAAAACAAGAAGCCCCACAATGCCCGTCTCCGCAAATATTTGAAGGAAAAGATTATGAGAATGGGGGGTAAATGTAGCGCCAAGTGAGTAAAAAATATAAGCACGGTTAAAAGCATGCTCCCCCTGCCCAACACCCACCGGCCAAAAATCCCCAAGCATACGTAGCGTGCCGCGCCAGATGTTCATGCGGAAAGTGGTAGAAGTATCGGCCATGTTGGCAATGCTAAAGAGCCTGTTTACAACAGATGCCGGCAACACAAGCAACGATGCAAGCATTGCAGGTATTACCAAGACTATTAGCTGCTTTTTGATAATAAGCACGAAAATGGCAACCCCAATGGCAAGTGCGACATAGCACCCACGCGAGTAAGTAGCCAGCAGGTTAAGCACAAGCATACCCGTAATACCCAATGCACATAGTCTAAGGAATGTGTTTTTGGCATAAAAGACACAGGCCATAGCCAAAGGTATCGCCAGCAAAAGATAAGTGCCGTAGGCGTTGGGGTTGTCAAAGGTAGAATAAAGCCTAAGCCCAATGTCTGTAAACAATACAATATCCAACCACGCGCTGGTTGAGTAGTCTGTAATAACATGGTACACGCCCACAACCCCAGCTATAGCAGAGGCGGCAACAAAGCCCATGATAAACATATCAACGCTTTCACTAGTCTTGCAACATGCCATAATAATCAAAGCAGACAGCATAAATACAGTCGTAAGCGCAACAATAGGCACGCTAGACGCAGGTACTACCGACATAACCCCGGTTATAAGTGTCACAATAATAAAAATCAACAAAAAAACCGCTGTACCATCTAGTACGAAGCGGCGGCTAAATAAAGCAAATAAAAAAGCAGGTAAAAGCATGCCAGCCAATATCATGGTAGGCAAGATAGGAAGGGCAATAGTAACAGCAAAAATTGCCCAGACAGGCAAGGCATACGCCCCCCACACAATAATCGTACTGGGCCCTGTATTGGGCACAGGCGGCGGTATTGGGGTGCCCAAACGGCTGGTAGCGGACTGTATAAGCCAGCTACCAGAAAACAACGCTGACAATGCTGTTGGCCAGCGTACAGGTTGGCGTATACATTTTGGTATACCGTTTAGTACCCCGTCCAAAACCAGTACAAATACACTGCGTTCAAGGCTGGCTTGTTGTGGGGTATCATCGCTTGTAAACAGGCCCACAATGAAGCTGTCGCGGCCTATTCGTATAATCCAATCCATAGTAGCGCTAAGCCCGCGGAAAAACAGGCTGCCAGCAAGCCACTGTACTATTACACTGCCAAACCATGTTAGTTTAGATGACAATAGAATAACCACCTTTAATCATTAGCCACGCATCCGAAATAATTTGAAGGCCGCGCCCGTCTGTGGCGGGTACAAGTATTAAATGGTTACGGCTTATGGGTTGTCCGTTTGCTATATCTTGGCCCGCCGTCACGTCTACTAACCCGTTGGGCCCGGCAACAACATTGGCAGAGCCGCTTCGCAGTATAAACTCAGCACCGGCTTCTGCAATTAAAGTGCTGCCCCGAGGCACAAAAACCGGTGTAAATGGCACAACCCCGGCCTCCACGGATGTGGTTGTGCCAGGCTCGATATTACCAAGTTGGTTTTGTAAAGATGTAATTTGGGCTTGCAATACCGCTATGCGCTCATCTACATAGCGCTGGGTTACGAGAGGGTCGTTGGCTGTACCCGGCTGGGCATATGCAGTAGCCTGCAAATGTGAAAGAATCAATAGTACCGCAAGCGCGGCAATAATAGCCGGGTAGATATAGTTTTTTGCATGTTTCATATATTACTTTATGCCTCCTTCGTTGGTGGAACAAATACGATTTTCCGGTTTTGATACAATTGGTAAAGGCGTTATTTGGCTTTATCAAGCATTGGCACAAGCAATGCTTCCATCTCTTGTGACGTCTTTGCGGAGTTTATCTTGCTCCTTAGCTCTGCCGAGCTATGCATGCCCTTAGTATACCATGATAAATGCTTACGCATCTCCACAATATTAGATTTTTCTTCAGCAACCGCGTTCAAATGGGCAATAGCCGTCTTAATAATTTCTTCTTGAGTTGGCTCTGGAGGCATAACACCTGTTTCCAGGTACGCTACCGTGCGGGAAAATATCCACGGGTTGCCCATAGCCCCCCGCGCAATCATGATCCCGTCGCAGCCGGACTCTTGTAAACGCTTTACTGCAACCTCTGCCGAGAATATATCCCCGTTGCCTATGACGGGTATCTTTACGGCTTTCTTAACTGCCGCAATAGCTTCCCAGTCGGCAGTCCCGGTATAGTACTGGTCGCGGGTGCGGCCATGCACTGTAATGTTGGCAGCACCCGCTGCTTCTGCTATTTTGGCCATTTCTATGGCATTTAGGCTTGACGGGGTAAAGCCCTTGCGTATCTTAACCGTTACCGGCCTAGAGCTTGCCCTTACTGCTGCTTCAATCATACGCCCAGCCAGTGGTGGGTTGGTCATAAGGGCTGCACCTTCGCCATTTTTTACAATTTTGGGCATGGGACAGCCCATGTTGATATTTACGATATCAAAAGGACAATCCTCTAGCATATGAATAGCCTCTGCCAAAATTTCTGGCTCATGCCCAAAGAACTGTACTGCCCATGGGCGCACATGGGGTGCGTTTTCCAGCAGCCTTGCCGTATTTTTATTGCGGTACACGATACTCTTGGCGCTTACCATCTCAGAGAACGTAAGCCCCGCACCGTGACTATGCACAAGGGCTCTAAAAACCCGGTCCGTAACACCGGCCATTGGGGCCATATATATATTGTTTTTTAGCGAGTCTAAGAGCAATAATTTCAACCTGCTTTCATTGGGCATTAGGCTTTCTTAATTTACATTGAATACATTTCGAAGATGGCTACAATTTTAATCCAAGTCTTAAATAGTTACAATAGTGCGGCCCGGCCCTATTTGTAATGTGGTGTATGGTGGTACTAGCCCGGTGGAGTAAGGGGGCCGCCCTATATGGCCGGGAGTGTTGGCTAAAATCACAGTTAGGCGGTCGCCGTTGTCTTCGATCCCAACCAGGTAGCTTGTATTAGCGTCTATGTGCATAGTGACACCGCGCGATACTATCGTGGCATCGCTATACACGCCGCTTAGGTCAAAGTATATGCGTGCCAAATTGTTGACAGTGGGGATGGTGAGATTAACATCCCCAACAAGGTTTATGACCAAAGAGTTAAAAGCACCTGCTATTGCAGTAGCGTTTATTTCTATGTCGCCCTGTACAGCAATAGTAGCAAGTCCCGCGCTTGGCAGTAAGTTAAAGGTGTTGCCATCGCCTACTATAAGCAGGTTGGACATGTCGCCATTGGCACCACCCTGGAAGTTGCCTAGCGTAAGGTTGGCGGTAGGTGTAAGGTATATTTTAAGTAGATTGTCTGGGTTGCGTATATCTGGCCCAGTAAGGTTAGTATTGGGGCTGTTTATGATAGCGCCTGTGATATTGCCTCCCTCTGTAACTATCATATCGCCGTTGTTGAGGTTGCGCATTATGTCAAACAAAGGGTTGCTAGGCTCGATTTTTACCTGACCTGAGCCTGGTATATACAATTCGAAATATAATATTTGGTTGTTGCCGTCCGTTGTTGGTGGCGGGACGGGGATGGGGCCAGGGGTGGGTGTGGGGGTAGCTGTAGGAGTGGGTGTAAGCGTGGGTGCGGGTGAAGATGTGGGAGTAGGTGTAGGTGATGATGTAGGCGTTGGTGAAATTGTGGGTGCCGGAGTAGGTGTTGGGGTGGTTGTAGGTGTTGGCGTTGACATGGGTGTTGGTACAGGAGTAGGGCTTGGTGTGGGTAAAGGCGTTGCACCCGGCGTAGGGGTGGGTGTAGGCATAGGCGTTGCCCCCGGTGTAGGAGTGGGCGTGGGTACAGGAGTCGGCCCCAGTGTTGGAGGTATAGGTGTAGGCATGGGTTCGGGAGTATTTTGTGGTGTATCTGGTGTATCCACTGGTAACTCGGGGGTAGGGGATGGCGTGATATTTGGTTGCGTTGTTACATTGTTTTCCGGTGCAGGTGTACTTGTATCAGTTGTATGCTCAACTTCTGGCCCTGCCGGCCCGATTGCAATATCGTTGGCAAAATTTAAATAAGGGTTATCCAGCACTACATCATAAATGTGGCCCGTACCAGATACCTGTGCATTATCCCCTTCTATATATAAGCTCGTAATGTGGCAATCTTCAAGCTCTACAACAGCATTGTCGGCAACAATAATCAAGCGCTGCACGTGTCCATTTATTTGTACTGGTGTTGATGTCATTATAATCACGTTATAAAAATATCCCGTGATTAGTATTGGTTCACCCTGTCCGGTTATAATCAGGTTGCCGCCAATGTTTGCATCTTCCATAACCACGCCGCCAGTGTTAATTATGGCATTGCCGGTAGTTGAAAATCCTTGATATAGCCCAGGCACAGAAAATATCTCGCCCGCAATCAATGCCAGTAAAGCAGAGCCCTGGGCATATGTGATCACACCCAAAGGGTCCAAACTTCCAGCATTGTGCCCGGCTCCGTGGCCTCTTATAACCCCAGAGGCAACCAGCGCCGCAACATAAGCCTGGTATACATAGGGTACAAGGTCATGATCCGGGAAGCGTAACAACACGCCCGGGTCCCCCGCAGGCATACGAAAGGCCCGAGCCGCCAGTACAGCAGCATCGAGCCGTGTTAGAGAAACATCATTAAATTCATATGCGAAATACGCATGCCTAAACACACCATCAACCCAGCTTGTAAAGCGGTATTTTGCTACCGGGTTGTTGGGAAACAATGCATCGGCCTCGTTAATCGCATGGTGACGAAGGAGTTTGTCGAGGTAGCCCTGCGCCCAGTGGGCCGTGCTGGGCGGCTCATCCACCAAGCTGTCTTGGGAGAAAACAGGTATTGCAACCGTCATAGTTAGCAACACAATAATTACAAATACACACATGCAACGGATAAATCTACGCGAATGATACATATTGTCCTCCAGTCTCATCCCTGCAAGATTTTAGGGGTTATTGCAGGTTTATGGGACTATTTGTATCATTATGCGTAACAAATTGCAAGCACATTATTTACTCAATTGCAATATTTTTAGAAAGCCTTAGCGCCATCCTCCTTATAAGGGTAATGGCAAGCAGAAAACTGCCCCTCTGCAACTTGGGTAAGCTGTGGCTCTACGGCAATACATTTGTCTTTTACAAAGGGGCAGCGCGTGTGAAAGCGGCATCCTTTTGGCGGGTTAATAGGCGAGGGGACATCCCCTTGCAAGATAACCCTCTCGCTTTTATTATCCATTTTTGTGCTGGGTATCGCAGACAAAAGTGCATAAGTATATGGATGCGCAGGGTTTTCGAAAAGCTGCTTCTTGTCTGCGATTTCTACAATCTTGCCTAAGTACATAACTATAATGCGGTCCGTAATATGGCGTACAACGCCCAAATCATGAGATATAAATAAATACGTAAGGCCAAACCGCCGCTGCAAGTCCTTTAAAAGGTTAAGCACCTGGGCCTGGATAGATACATCCAGCGCGCTAACGGCCTCGTCGCAAACTATAAGCTTGGGCCTGACAGACAGTGCACGGGCAATGCCTATGCGTTGCCGCTGGCCGCCGCTAAACTCATGAGGGTAGCGGTCTATTTGGTGCTCGCTCAGGCCAACGGTAGCCAAAAGTTCTATTATATTTTGGCGGCGTTTTTCTGGCGTGCTTATATTTTGTATTTTCATTGCTTCGTTCAAGATTTGATACACTGTTTGGCGTGGGTTAAGCGACGCAAAAGGGTCTTGGAAGATTATTTGGATATCCCCGCGCCTTTTGTTCATGCTTGATTTGGAGAGCTTGAGTAAGTCCACGCCATCAAAGTTGACTTCGCCTTCATGTGATTTCTCTAGGCGCAAGATGGCGCGCCCAGTTGATGATTTACCACAACCAGACTCTCCTACTATGCCCACAGTCTCGCCTTCGCTTACTGTAAAAGAAATACCGTCGACGGCCTTTACATGCCCAATTGTGCGGCCAAGTATGCCGCCTTTTATCGGGAAATATTGTTTGAGATTTTTAACATCCAAAAGTACCCTTCCGCCTGTCATACGTCTATACCTCCCTGTACATAAGGTTGGTGCATAAAGCAGCGCACTTGCCGGTCCTCTATGTTTATAAGCTGCGGGATTTCTGTGTGGCATTGCTCGTTTGCGTGTGGGCATCTTGGGGCAAAAGAGCAACCTATTAGCACCTCAAATGGGCTTGGCACTGTACCGGCAATAATTTGCAAATCCTCGTTGCTGTCCATCTCGTGAGACGGTATGGAGTTTAACAGTCCTATCGTATAAGGGTGCTTTGGCGCGGTAAAAAGGGATCTAACATCTGTGTATTCCACAATTTTGCCGCAGTACATAACTGCTACGTGGTCGCACATTTCTGCCACAACGCCTAAATCATGGGTTATTAATATCATTGCCGTGCCCAATTCCCTTTGCAAGCGCTTCATGAGTGTGAGTATTTGTGCTTGTATTGTCACATCCAGCGCAGTTGTAGGCTCGTCGGCTATCAGCAGCTCGGGATTGCATGCAAGTGCAATTGCTATCATTACACGTTGACGCATCCCACCAGACAGTTGGTGCGGGTACTGCTTTGCGCGTTTTTCTGGCTCGGGCATACCAACCTTTTTTAGCATTTCGGTTGCCTGGTGCCATGCACCTTTTTTGGTCCTATTTTGATGCAGCATTATAACTTCTGCAATTTGGTTGCCTATAGACATTGTGGGATTGAGTGATGTCATGGGCTCTTGGAATATCATAGAGATATTGTTACCACGGATACTCATCATTTCTTGGCGGGTTTTTGACAGTAAATCCTCGCCTTGGAAGACTATTTTGCCACCCTTTATGACCCCAGTGGTACCTTCTAAGAGCTGCAAAATAGACATTGCAGTAATACTTTTGCCAGAGCCGCTTTCCCCAACTATGCCCAAAGTCTCACCTTTGGCAATAGAGAAGTTAATCCCGCTTACGGCTCTAATTTCCCCTTCTTCTGGGAAAAAAGATGTATGCAAATCCTCTACCGCAAGGATAGGAGCCGGGGTTTTATTGTTAAGCGTATTCATACGAATCTCCATTCTGAGGTTTCAGCGCAATGCTGGCAGTGAAAGTTTGCTTCGCAAACTTCCACACTAAACCCTCCTTTAATCAAAATCTATCCGACGGTTTATTAGCCGGTAAGAAATATCTACAAGCATGTTAACAAGTACAAAAACCAAAGAAATTATAAGAATCGCGCCCTGTGCAACGGGGAAATCTCGTGTGTTTATTGCCTGTATCATCAAGCGCCCCATGCCGTTGATGGCAAAAATCGTTTCTGTGATAGCGGCCCCTGCCAAAAGCCCGCCAAATTGCAAGCCCACAACCGTAACAACAGGGATAAGTGCGTTGCGCAGCGCATGGCGGTAAAGTACAACACGGTCGCTAACGCCTTTGGCATAAGCCGTACGAATATAATCCTGTGTAAAAACGTCAACCAGGCTGGCACGAGTCATCCGTGCAATAACTGCAGCACCAGATATGCCAAGTACGATCATGGGCATAATCATCTGCTGCCAAGTCCCCCAACCCGTAATAGGCAATAAATCCAGCCTCACAGAAAATAAATTAATTAGTATCAACCCAAGCCAAAAGTTGGGGATAGAAAGCCCCAAAAGCGCAAGAATCATTAAAAACATATCGGTCAACGAGTACCTGTAAACAGCAGATATAAGCCCAATAACAAGGCCGATTAGCATAGCTGCAGAAAGCCCAACCAACGCAAGTTGGAAAGTGATAAAAAAACGAGCTTCGAAAATTTCTTGCACAACCGGTACGCCTGACCTGACAGAGTTTCCTAAATCACCCCGTATTGCCCTGGTAATAAAGTTCCAGTACTGCACGGGTAGTGGGTCGTTTAGCCCTAGGTTTTGGCGCATTTGCTCTATCTGGTATGGGCTTGCGGCCTCACCAGCCATTATGCGCGCTGGGTCACCTGGTATGAGGTGCATCATCATAAATACTGCTAGGCTTACCCCAATCATAACCGGGATGGCCTGTAATATCCGTCTAATAATATATATAAGCATGTGCCACCTCCTACGCTCTCTTTTTAGGTTGCATTACGTCTCTTAAGCCGTTGCCAAACAGGTTGATGCCTATTACCAAAAAGAAAATTACAAGCCCCGGCAATATTACCAAGCGGGGGTACAAATGCATGCTGTCACGGCCCTGGTTAAGCATAATGCCCCAGTCAGGTGTTGGCGGCGGTGTGCCCACCCCCAAAAATGCAAGGCCCGCGGCACCGGTTATAGCAGTGCCAACATTAAGTGATGCCTGGACAATAATAGGGGATAAAATATTGGGTAGGATGTGCAAAAATATAATACGCAAGTCGCTTGCGCCAATGGCGCGTATAGCGTCTATGTATTCTAGTTTTGCAACACTTAGGGTTGACCCTCTAACCACACGCGCAAAAGACGGGATAGCAAAAACCGCAATTGCCAAAATCACATTAAATGTGGACCTGCCCAGTGCAGCAACAATGCCAAGTGCCAGAAGCAGCCCTGGAAAAGCCAGCATCATATCTACCAATCTCATAAATGCCGTATCAATTTTGCCGCCGTAGTAGCCAGATATTACTCCAATGATTACACCAATAGTGCCGCCAATGGCCGTGGCAGTAATGCCAACCATTAGCGAAATCCTTGCCCCAAATATAAGGCGGCTTAGAATATCCCGGCCCAAGTTGTCTGTGCCCAACAGGTGGGCAGAAGAAAAACTTTGGAACCGGTTAACAATAGAAATTTCTAAAGGGTCGTACGGTGCTATGAGTGGTGCAAATACTGCAACTAATACAAAGAAAAATACAATTGCCGAACCGGCCACCAACTGTGGGCTTTTACAGGCTTTTTTCAAAAACTTAAAAAAGCGGCTGTTATACCTTTGGTTTGAAGTACTTTGTTTGGCACTTTCCATAATGCGTAGCTCCCTTCAAGAATAGACTCCTCTGGAGAAGTCAAAATTTGAAATATTTCGCTAATAGTTATTAATTGAAGAGAATACTCCACAAAACAGCATAGCGCAAGCGGGTAGTAAATAAAGCACATTGGCAGAATAAAACGTGTTTTTGTAAGTCTCTACCATTTTACGCCGGATAGGCAGCGTATGCATGTTTACAATTCGTTGACATTTTGGCGTTGACATGTCGCGGCATTGGTGGTCTTGCACATATAGAGTTATTTTGGCCGGGTCATATTTATAGTAGTTGCCAATGGCAGTTAAATGAAATAGTGCTTATGCATCAAATTTAAGTCTTGCGCCGTCTTGTTTTGCATGATACCATTTCCAATTAAAAATAGCCGACACGCTTGGCAAAAAAACAGGGAGGTAAAATTATGTTAAGTAATAAGCTCAAAAGAGGTTCTGTGGGTAAGATTTTGCTATTAGTGGCTTTACTTGCTGTTGCATTGTTTGCTTTTGCCGCTTGTAGTAATGACTCCGAGGAGGAGCAGCCAGCAGGGCTCGCACCCGGTCTTACATTGGTGCCTGGCGGTATCCTTAATCATGTAACTGCCGCAGAAGCACCTCATATGGACTCTATCAGGCAAAACGATGCCGCGACTGCGGACCTTACCAGCCAAATGTTTGAAGGGCTACTACAACTTACCCCTCAGCCAGAAAGCGCATTGGTAGGGCTACTCGCCACCAGTTGGACACTTATAGACGAAGTCACATGGGAGTTTAACCTGCGCGAAGGCGTATACTTCCATGATGGCGAGCCATTTACCGCAGACGCTTGGCGCTGGTCTATAGAGCGCGCCATCGACCCAAGAGAAGCAGCACCGGGTGCGTTTATAATTGGGATGATTGATGAAGTTATAACAATCGATGACCACACCGTTCGCGTAGTGTTGGAGTTCCCATTCACCCCAATTTTGGGCCATTTGTCACATCCTATTGCTTTTGCTGTTTCACCTGTATCATTGGCCAAAGAGGTTATGTATAGGCTAGAAAACTTTATCCCACACAATATTTATGACGAAGATGACAATGTGTTGGAGACAATCTCTGAGTATGTACTTAGCCCATGGCAAGCAGAAGCGCTTGCATATGCAGAGGCCCGTAACATTGCACTAACCCCAATAATGGTAACACGTGCCCCTGTTGGCACAGGCCCATTCCGGTTTTATGACCGTGTAGGCGGCGACTTTACAAAAATCGTAAGAAACGATGCCTACTGGGGCGAGCTTCCATCTTTGGACGGGGTAAGAATCCAAGTTGTGCCAGACCATGCAACACGCTTTGCTATGCTTCAAGTAGGTGAGGCTCATACAATGGCACTGCAACCGCTGCATGTTGTGGATATGCACAACCATGCTCACCTAAACATGATGCAGTTTTATGGCTTGGGTATAGACTATGTAGGTTTTAATGCCCAACGCGCACCTCTTGATGATGTTCGTGTGCGCCAGGCCATAACCAAAGCAGTTAATATCGAAAGTATAATCATAGCCGCATATGAGGGCCAAGGCGTACCCGCAAGGGGCCCGCTAGGCGCCAATGTTGTGCATAGTGCGTTCGATTACTTGACACCACTACCCTTTGACCCGGATGCAGCGCGTGCATTGCTTGCAGAAGCTGGCCACGCAGATGGTCTAAGCCTACGCTTTTGGACAAACCAAGCTGCCGCCCGCGAGACCACAGGCGAGATTATGCAAGCCTACCTGGCCCAAGTTGGCATAGACCTTTCTATAGAAATAATAGAATGGGGTGCATACCTTGACATGACCGCCGCAGGCGAACATGACATGTTTATGCTAGGTTGGACAACAGTAACAGGTGATGCAGACTACGGTATCTTCCCGTTGTTTACAAGGGAGCAATGGGGCGATGCAGGTAACCGTACTTTCTGGTATCACCCACGTGTAGAAGAATTGTTGCAAGAAGGCCGCCGCTCTACAGACTTTGCCCGTAGGGATGCCATCTACCGCGAAGTATCCGAAATCCTAATAGAAGAAGCACCATGGATATTTATACGCAACCCGCTGGTAAGCTGGGGAACAAACGGTATCCATGGCCTAGAGTTGGATGCTAATGCAAGGCCGTTCTTTAGACTCGTATCGTTTGTGGAGTAGGCTTACAATACCCTCCTTATAAATAGCCCCAAGAATCTGGATGTTTAAGATTCTTGGGGCTATATTTTTTTGCTATGACGGTATTATTTTTGCAATATTACAATTGTTCATCGGTTAATTTTTTCATTTTTTCGGGTGCTGCAACGCCAAGAATCTCTAGGACGTTTTTAATCGTTTGCCTTGCAGCTAAAGCTAATATTAGGCGGGCATTTTTGATTGACTCATCCCCGGCGTTGTTGACTTTGCATGCAGTATAAAACGCATGAAAGTCACTGGCTACGTTGCGCACATATGTTGTTAGGCTTGATGGCTCATACATATGTGATGCATTAACAAGCTCGCGGGGGTATAGGGCAATGCGTCTTATTAGCGCTCTTTCTTGCGGGGTGTCATACTTATATGAGGGCTTATTACTCTTGTCTTGTGCAAGCTGTAACAGTTCTTCGTAAGAAACATTTGATTGCTCTAAAATGCTGCAAATCCTGGCATGTGCATACTGCACATAAAAGACAGGGTTGTCGCTGGATTGCTTTACTGCCAAATCCAAGTCAAAATCAAAGGCACTGCCAGAGTTCCTCATATTAAAGAAGAATCGCGCGCTGTCTACGCCTATTTCTTCTATTAGGTCCCCAAGCGAGATAGTGTCGCCTTTGCGCTTACTCATACGCGCTATTTGCCCGTCTCTCATCAGCCGTACAAGTTGAATTGTTATAATCTCCAAGTTAGCTGGGTCTATCCCTAAGCACTGCATTGCAGCTTTCATGCGTGCGATATGCCCGCCGTGGTCTGCACCCCAGACATCTATTGCCTTTGTAAACCCACGTTCGACAAACTTGTTATAGTGATATGCAATATCAGCTGCAAAATATGTTGGTATGCCATTCTCGCGGATTAATACTTCATCTTTCATGTCGCCTTCTGTCCGCAGCCACACGGCTCCATCCTTCTCATAAATCTGATTATTGTCGCGCAGCATTTGTATGGCCTTGTTTACGGCGTCACTTTCATAAAGTACGCTCTCGTGAAACCATACATCATAGTCTATATTGTAGGATTGTAGTATCTGTTTCATATTGCTTATGTTTTGTTCAAGTGCATATGACAGCAGCCCTTCTGAAGTTGAGTTGCCTTTATCGGCCCATGCCTGTGCATGGTCAATTACATCCTGCCCTTGATACCAATCTTCGTTAAAATCTAAATCTTCACCTTTGAGTTGGCGGAACCGGGCGTCTAAAGACATTTCCAGCTTTGCTATCTGGTTGCCAGCGTCATTTAAATAAAATTCCTTTGTGACTTGAGCACCACATGCGCTCATTGCCCTGGCTAGGCTATCACCCAAAGCTCCGCCGCGGGCATTGCCCATATGCATGGGGCCAGTTGGGTTTGCTGATACATACTCTAGGCATATCCGCTCGCCTTCTAATGTGTTGTTACTCCCCCAAGCATCGCCCATTTGTACAACATGTGAAGGCATGTCAACAAACCACTCGTCGCTGGCAAAAAAATTAATGTAGCCAGCGCCGGCAATTTCAACTTTATTAATATACGTCCCAGAAAAGTCCATCTGGTTTATTAATTCCTGTGCTAGTTCTCGCGGGTTTTTTTTGTAGGTCTTGGCCAGCTTCATGGCAATGTTGCTAGAATACTCGCCATGGTCTGGTGATTGTGGCACCTCTAATGAAATGTCGCTTTGTGGTAGCAATTTTTTAATTTGGGCTTCAATATTCATAACTGCTCCTTGTATATAAATAATAGACTTCATGAGAAATGTCGCAGGACGCAAACAGCTCCTCATACTTAAATTATAGCATAGATTTGGCTTGTATTCACGATTTTTGCATGTTAGAATAAAATCATGGAGGGATTGCTATGTTTATATCTGGCGTTTACAAATCCATCAAGTTACCATGCTCCGTTAAAAAGGATAACGGCGAGACGTTTAGCGGAGCTTAATCAGGAAGGGTAACTTCCGAGGTTCGTCGGCAATATAGCTTTGTAGTATAGGTGGTTTACTATGCTCTATTAAGTGTTGCCATTTGCCGATGATTGTACAAGATTAAGTTGTGGCTGTGGGCGTGTCGTCCACAGCTTTTTTAATGCGCGGTAGTGTATGCCCGTTTGCGGAAAGCTGGATATGGCTTTCCGCTATTTTATTTTAAGGAGATGAAACAATGGCAGAGATCATTTATCAGTTAAAGCAGTATGCAGGTGCACCGCATCAATCTCATATCATGTGGTTAGCTGAGAATGATATGGATAAGTTTAACGAGCATCTTGTGTTGGTTGGGCAAAAACCAGGCAAAGATGATTGGTTGAAGGAAATGTATGAGGCGGGAGTTGCGCGATATTGTTTGCTTTACCATGACGGGCTCCCTGTTGCGCGTGGTGCAGTTGAGCCGCTTACTGACGAGGTATGGGAAGCGGCAGATATGCGAACAGCAAAGGTGTATCACGGCAAAGGATTCGCAAAAGAAATGTTGCGGTTTTTAAGCCAATATATCATTGAACACGGCAAAATAGCATCATGCCGGACAGAAGAAGATAATGTAGCAATGCAAAAAGTAATAAAATCCGTTGGATATAAGGAGATGGCACAATGAAAAAATGGAACATGGAACAACTTGGCGTTGCAGTTGATATGGCTGGATGCCCAAATAACTGCCGACATTGCTGGCTTGGCAAGCAAGAAAACGGCAGCATGAGCGTTTGCGAGTTTCGCAATATCGCAGCACAATTCAAGGGTTGGAAAGATGAGAATGGAAATGCAATCACAAAACTAGGCTTTTCTACATGGCACCGCGAGCCCGATTTCCGCGACGATTACCGGGAACTATGGGAATTGGAAAAAGAGTTGTCAACGCCCGGAATGGTTAAGAGGTTTGAGCTTCTTTCAATTTGGCGCTTGGCGCGGGATGAGAGTTATGCGAAGTGGGCGGCAGAAGCATTCCGCACTCATGCCGAAAATGGTGTTGCCGCCTGTCAAATATCATTTTTTGGCATGGAAGAAATAACAGACTGGGGTGTAAACCGCAAAGGTGCATTCCATGACAGCATATTGGCAACGAACCGTTTGATTGAAGCCGGCATTGCTCCGCGCTGGCAACTATTTGCTACAAAGCGTGGATTGGGTGATTACGACCAATTTACACGGTTGATTCACGAGCTTGACTTGTTCAAACGATGCGAAGCCATAGGGCGAAAATTTGAGGTGTTCGTAAACTGTTTTTCGCCCGAAGGCAACGGATATTTTATTGACCAAGAAACCCTTGAGGAAGGCGATTTAGCAAAGATACCACAGGGGCTGGTTGATATATGCCGTGACAGTATAGAAAATTTCGGCAAACCAGAATATGCCTGGCTCGACGAGTTAGCAAATGATACTTCACCGCCAAACATGAGTGCGAATATGTACTACATTTCAATTAATGCCAACTACGACGCTTATCCAAACATTGCAGAAATTGCGCCCTGGTGGCGGTTGGGGAATGTAAAAAATGATGGCATAGACGCCATCATCAAAGCATACCGCGACGAAACAACCTCAGGTATGAAGGCGAACCGCACTATCCCTATCAGCGAATTGGCACGGCGGTACGGAGTA